>Ga0209793_1000044_pt1 | contig 284367 bp, 256 predicted proteins | sample EBPBio122009_DNA_FD_185863 | JGI IMG/M metagenome (GOLD analysis project Ga0209793, IMG submission 185863) | Wastewater treatment Type I Accumulibacter community from EBPR Bioreactor in Madison, WI, USA - Reactor 1_2/2/2009_ DNA (SPAdes) (version 2) | ecosystem: Engineered > Bioreactor > EBPR...
TTTCTCCTTTGCAATTTTGGGAAAATCTCCAAAATTCTGAGAATACGTGGTTTGTATCAGTAAAATTAAAAGTATAAATGTCGATATTTTCTTCATTGACGGGTCGTTCTGTATAATTGCCTACAACAATCAAATATACGCAATTCACCCCTTACAAAAAAATTTTTATAAAATTTTTAATTCCCTGATTATCAGTATTCATTTTAATTTGTAATTTTATCTACACAAAACACGCAAGTGCAAAAACACAAACGAGATGAAAAATACGCAAACCCTAAACCTTGATCTTTTTCGCTTCGAGATAGGTACCCATAAAGAAAATAACGTTATTTGGATTCATTTTCCAAAAAATTTCGATGTCCTGAAACACTTGAAATCTTTCACAAAACCCAGGTGGTCTCAGTCCCAATTATGTTGGTACGTTCCGGATAAAATCCATTATCGAAACCTGTTCAACCTCGAGAAAAAAATCCTGGGAAAACAGGCTTTACTGCAGATTCATCCCATAAATCTACACGCGCTAACCGAATTGCAGAACGAGATCATCTTGCGCGGTCTCAGCCAAAACACCCTTCGATCATACAGTACGGAATTTGCGCAGCTGCTTTCCACCATCAAAGATTTCCCCGTGGAGAATTTAACTTCGGAAAAAATAAAGGCTTACCTACTCTACTGCGTCACCGATTTGGGGGTTTCTGAAAATTATCTGCACAGCAGAATCAACGCCCTAAAATTCTACTTCGAAAAAGTGCTGCGACGCGAAAAAATCTTCCTCGAAATACCTCGCCCGAAAAAACCGGAAATCCTGCCAAAATCTTTGAACCCCTCCGAAATCACAAAAATTATCTCGGTTACCGAAAACGCCAAACACCAAACCATCATCAAACTCTGCTATGGAATGGGACTTCGGGTGAGTGAAATCGTGAACTTGAAAATTGAAGATATCGACAGCAAATCCATGCGTGTCCTGATCTCGAAAGCCAAAGGCAAAAAAGACCGCTACGTAAATCTTCCCGAAAGTATCTTGCCGCAACTTCGGGATTATTACCGCGAGTTCCGTCCCAAAGAATTCCTTTTTGAAGGTCAGGATGGTGGAAAATACTCTGTCAGAAGTGCCCAGAACGTTTTTAAAAACGCCATGAAAAAAGCAGGGATCCATAAAACAGTCGGGATTCATTCGCTGCGCCACAGTTATGCGACGCATCTTTTGGAGTATGGGACCGATATTTCGCTCATCCAAAAACTTTTGGGCCACAACCAAATCAGCACCACGCTCAATTACACCAAAATTGTTGACAAGCATCTTCGAAAAGTTGAATCTCCACTGGACCGACTTTGAAATTTTTCAGGCTACGTGGTGATTAAAAACAGAAATTAACCTGCTTTTTAGGAATGAAAAAAGAACGCTTCAGATGAGGCGTTCTCTTTTGTCTTCTGTGGATTCGGTTATTTCACCAACTGAATTTCAACAGCGGCAAATCCTTTTGGAGATTTTATGACCTCAAAAGTTACCTTATTTCCTTTTTTAACGGGATTTGCGCAATTACTTAGGTGAAAAAACAAATTCTCACCACCATTAGAAGAAGTGATGAAACCAAACTCCTTTTCCTCATTTAAAAAAGTGATAATCCCTGTTTTTTGAGTTTTTTCTGCCTCGATTGGAGCGGCGCCCAACTGAATGTCGGAAAGCTCAACTTCGGAAGTTCTATTTTCTGTAGGTTTTGTTTCGGTTAACCGGCCGTTTTCATCAACATACAGGAACATTTCGGTCAAATCCTTTCCTTTATCATTGTTGAGTTTTCGCTCTTCGCGACGTTTTTCTTTTTCTTTTTGTTTTTCCAGTTTCTTTTTGTTGAATTCTTTTTTTGAATAACTTTCTGCCATAATGTACTGTTGTCTGATGTTTTTATTGTTTGTAATTAATTGATTTTATTTCAATGATTGCACATTTATTACCTCATCGGAAATTGATTTCCGATATTTTAATAGGCAAATGAACGACTTTCTTTAGGATTAATGATATTATCGAAATGTATATCCAAATTATTTGAAAGTACTGAAATTTGTGATTTGTTCCGAATGGAGAACTCTTCTGGAATTCTAACTTCCGTTGCATTACACAGGAATCGACCTGCGAACTCTTTCACCTTCCTGGAAAGATTTTTAGTGAAAAGCAGTTTTTGAACTTTTAGCGGAAGTCTTTCCATAATTTTTGAAGTCTGTTCCAAAGCATCCACATTTTCAAGTTTGCTGATGTCTTTTATAATCACCGTTTCCAGTTTCGAAAAATCGGCGTGTCCTTGCTGAACAAGTTCCAAAAGTCGTTCCGGAGTCGCAATTAAAATATCCTTCCCTTTGCGCATCTTATAAATTTGCGAACCATGAGGTTCATCATCCAAAATCGAGACCTTGGAAATTGGTAAATATTTACTGAAAGTATTAAAAGATTCATCAATATTCTCCGCACTTTCGGTGTTTGCCGTGATAATTAAGACGCGAATATTTCGATATTCTACCGTATTTTTCTTGAGTTGCTGAATAATGGGAATGACGAAAGAAGCCGTTTTTTCACCCTCATTTTCAATGCAGCCAAAAATATCATTCTTCAAAATAATTTTCGGGATGATTCGGCTTTGAATCTCCGTCGGACTTCCAAATCCGGCCTCCGTTGATGCACGGATTAACGGATTAATGATGTTCAATTTCCTAAAATTCATCGGTTTCATTCGCAAATTGTTTTTAAAATGTTAAATATTAAAGTCGGTTTTGAGACTATTTTAATCTTAGATTTCAACATCGGATTGCATGAAGTTTCAAAACTTTGATAATATACGCAATAAAAACCGTAAAACCTAATTTTCAGAAATTTAGTTTATTTAAATTAAAGAAATAATGGAAGTTGGAGCTAAAAAAACGCATCATTTTGATGCGTTTATCATTTATAAATTTTGATTTCGGACAAATCTCGATCCGTCACTACATTACATCTGCTCCATTTTAAAACTCATACTTTCGATTACTTTCAAAATCGCTTCCACCGTGTCCATCGATGTCAAACATGGAACACCGTTTTCAACGGAAGTTCTACGAATTTGGAATCCGTCTCTTTCGGATTGTTTTCCTTTGGTCATGGTGTTGACAATGTATTGAACTTTTCCTTTTTGAATTAAATCGATCAGGTTGATTTCAGGATTTTCCTCGATTTTGTAACCGATTTTGGTTTTTACGCCGTGTTCCTCAAAATATTTTGCAGTTCCTTCTGTCGCCCAGATTCGGAAACCGATTTCCTGAAATCTTCGCGCCAATTCACATGCTTCTTCTTTGTGTTTATCGGCGACTGTAAAAAGAATTGCGCCATGAAGCGGAACTTTTCTTCCTGCCCCAATCATTCCTTTATAAAGTGCTTTTTCCAAAGTTGAATCTTTCCCCATTACTTCGCCCGTCGATTTCATTTCAGGACCGAGTGAAACATCCACTCTGGTTAATTTGGAGAAGGAGAAAACGGGAACTTTCACGTAAATTCCCTCTTTTTCAGGAACCAATCCGTTTTGATATCCTAAATCTTTCAATTTTTGTCCGAGAATCGCTTTCGTTGCCAAATTCGCCATCGGAACATCGGTAATTTTTGAAAGGAAAGGAACCGTTCTCGAAGAACGCGGATTCACTTCAATCACGTAAACATCGCCTTCATAAAGAACATATTGAATATTCATTAAACCAATGATATTCAGACCTTTTGCTAATCTTTGCGTATAATCCACCAAAGTTTCAATCTGTTTCGGCGTAATATTTTGTGGTGGATAAACCGCGATGGAATCTCCGGAGTGAACTCCCGCTCTTTCGATATGTTCCATAATTCCAGGAATAATCACGGTTTCTCCATCGGAAATCGCATCCACTTCCACTTCTTTTCCGGTTAAATATCGGTCGATCAAAATCGGGTGTTCCGAACTTTCTTTCACCGCATTTTCCATGTAATGATTGAGTTCTTTTTCGTCGTAAACAATCTCCATCGCTCTTCCTCCCAAAACATAACTCGGACGAACCAAAACAGGGAAACCTATTTCCTGAGCGATTTTCAACGCTTCTTCTTTCGTAAAACAAGTTTTTCCCAAAGGTTGTGGAATTCCCAATTCCTGAAGTGCCGCTTCAAATTTATTTCGGTTTTCAGCTCGGTCTAAATCTTCTAGAGAAGTTCCTAAAATCTGTACGCCATGACTTGCCAATTTATCCGCTAAATTTATTGCGGTTTGTCCGCCAAACTGTACCACGACGCCTTTTGGTTTTTCTAATGCTATGATGTTCATTACATCTTCTTCCGTCAAAGGTTCAAAATATAATTTATCGGAAATTGAAAAATCGGTGGAAACCGTTTCAGGATTATTGTTGATGATAATCGCTTCGTAACCCATTTGTTTAATCGCCCAAACTGAGTGAACCGTGGCATAATCGAACTCCACACCTTGTCCAATCCGAATCGGACCCGAACCAAGAACGATGATTTTTTCTTTGTCGGAAACGATGCTTTCATTTTCCTCTTCGTAAGTTCCGTAGAAATAAGGGGTTTCGCTTTCAAATTCGGCGGCGCAAGTATCGACCATTTTGTAAACCGGCATGATTCCGCTGTTTTTACGGAATTCGAAGATTTCCCTTTGGGTTGAATTCCATAAAACGGCAATACTTAAATCTGAGAATCCGAGTTTTTTGGCTTTCATCAAAGTTTCTATATCGAATTTGTTTTCTGCGATCACCTTCTCGAAATCAATCAATTTCTTGATTTTCCAAATAAAGAATTTATCAATTTTGCTCCACTCCACTATTTTTTCCCAATCGTACCCTCTTCGCAAAGCATCGCCAATAATAAATAATCGTTCGTCATCACAAATTCTGATTCTTCTTTCAATTTCTTCATCGGTTAGAAGTTCCGCCTGTTTTGATTTTAAACCAATATGTCTCAATCCGGTTTCCAAAGAACGGATGGCTTTTTGTAAAGATTCCTCAAAATTTCTGCCGATTGCCATCACTTCACCCGTTGCTTTCATTTGGGTGGAAAGTCGTCTGTCGGCGGTTTCAAATTTATCGAAAGGAAATCTCGGGAATTTCGTCACCACATAATCCAAAGCCGGCTCGAAACATGCGTAAGTCTTTCCTGTAACGGGATTCATGATTTCATCAAGCGTTAAACCTACCGCAATTTTTGCTGCAATTTTCGCAATCGGATAACCGGTCGCTTTACTCGCCAAAGCCGATGAACGCGAAACTCTTGGATTTACTTCGATGATATAATAATCGAAAGAGTGCGGATCTAAAGCCAGCTGAACGTTGCAACCGCCTTCAATTCCAAGTGCACGAATAATTTTTAAGGAAGCGTTTCTCAACAATTGATATTCTCGGTCGGAAAGCGTTTGCGAAGGTGCAACCACAATTGAATCTCCGGTGTGAACTCCAACTGGATCGATGTTTTCCATATTACAAACCACAATCGCATTATCGTTTTTGTCGCGCATCACTTCGTATTCAATTTCCTTGAAACCTGCGATAGATTTTTCGATTAGACATTGAGTTACAGGAGAATATTTTAATCCCAAATCTGTTATTTCGTGAAGTTGGGTTTCGTTATCTGCAATTCCACCGCCTGTTCCGCCCATTGTAAAAGCGGGACGAACGATGACTGGATAACCGATTTTATTGGCAAAATTAATCGCTTCTTCCACGGTGTGAACGATATCACTTTCTGGAACGGGTTCGTTCAATTCCCTCATCAATTCACGGAAAAGGTCTCTGTCTTCGGCTTTGTTGATGGCCGAAAGTTTAGTTCCCAAAACCTCGACTTTACATTCTGCCAAAATTCCTGATTTCTCCAATTCTACCGCCATGTTCAAGCCGGTTTGTCCGCCAAGAGTCGGCAAAAGTGCATCAGGACGCTCTTTTCGGATAATGTGGCTCACAAACGGAAGGGAAATCGGTTCTATATACACTTTGTCGGCAATTTCCACATCGGTCATGATTGTGGCAGGATTCGAGTTGATGAGAATTACTTTGTAACCTTCTTCTTTCAGCGCCAAACACGCCTGAGTTCCTGCATAATCGAATTCCGCAGCTTGTCCGATAATGATGGGACCCGATCCGATGACGAGGATTGTTTTTATGTCTGTTCTTTTCATTTTATTTCATTTTGAGTTTGCAAAGCAATCTCTATACTTGATATTAGATATTGGATGCCAAATTTCAGTCATCTCTTTTTATTTCTAAATTTCTATTTTCGTTTAAATTCTTCCATCAATTCAATAAACTCATCAAACAAATAATTCGCGTCTTCCGGTCCCGGACTTGCTTCCGGATGGTACTGAACCGAGAAACAAGGATGAATTTTATGCTTAAAACCTTCGTTTGTTTTATCGTTTAAAGCGATATGGGTTTCTTCCAAATCTGTGTTTTTCAAACTTTCGGAATCGATGGCATAACCATGATTTTGCGCGGTAATTTCCACTCGATTTTTCGCGATGTCTAAAACCGGATGATTTCCACCACGATGACCGAACTTCAATTTAAAAGTTTTTGCGCCACACGCTAAACCAATCAATTGATGACCAAGACAAATCCCAAAAATGGGAACTTTTCCAAGAATTCCATTAATCATTTCTTGTGCTCCTTTTACGTCTTCTGGATTTCCGGGACCGTTGGAAAGCATCACTCCGTCGGGATTCATCATCAGAATTTCGTCGGCGGTTACGTCTTGAGAGACAACGGTAATGTCACAATCTCTTTGAGAAAGTTCGCGTATAATCCCCAATTTGGAACCAAAATCGACCAAGACTACCTTGAAACCTCTTCCCGGAGCAGCATACGCCGTTTTTGTGGAAACCGACTCTACCTGATTGGAGGGAATTTCAAAAGTTTTTATCTGACGGATAACTTCCTCATCATTTGAATTTTCATCTACGATTTTGCCCTTTACAACTCCTCTGTTTCTGAGAATTCTCGTGAGTTTTCGGGTATCAATTCCCTGAATTCCTGAAAGATTTTTCTTTTTAAAAAGTTCATCAATCGTCATCTGACTTCTGAAGTTAGATGGAAAATCACACAACTCTCTCACAATCAAACCTTTTATTGCAGGTTCAATGCTTTCAAAATCATCACGGTTTACTCCGTAATTTCCAATCAGCGGATAAGTCATGCAAACAATCTGTCCGCAATAAGATGGGTCTGAAATGAGTTCTTGATAACCCGTCATTCCCGTGTTGAAAACCACTTCGCCTGCTGTTTCCCAATTCGCTCCGAAACCTTCACCGTGAAAAACTTCGCCTGTTTCTAATATTAACTTCTTTTTCATTTTTTAAAGTTGGAAGTCGGATGACCGAATTCCGTAGATTTATTTTTACTCAAAAAAAATGGGCAAAACGCCCAAATTTTAATAATTTACCTTTCCTCGAACTCGAAGCCTTTTTTCTCAAGCGCATCCTTCAAAATCGCCATTCTCGCATAAACTCCGTTTTCCATTTGTTTGAAAATTCTTGAGCGGCCGCATTCTACCAAATCGCTGTCAATTTCCACTCCTCTGTTTATTGGAGCGGGATGCATGATGATCGAGCCGTTTTTCATTCGTTGCTCACGTTCTTTCGTTAAACCGTATTTGTTTAGATAATCACTAATTTGCATTTCATTACGATGTCTTTCATGCTGAATTCTCAAAAGCATTAAAACATCTACTTCAGGAATCAAATGGTCAAAGTTTCTGAAAGTCCCGTTCATCATTTCACCCTGTCCGAACCAATCTTCAGGCCCTGAAAAGAAAACTTTTGCGCCTAATCTTCTCAAAGCATCTGCATCAGAATTCGCAACACGACTGTGTTTTACGTCGCCGATAATTCCGACAGTAAGTCCCTCAAATTTTCCAAACTCCTGTTTAATGGTCATCAAATCGAGCAAACTCTGACTTGGATGATGTCCGATTCCGTCTCCTGCGTTGATTAGTGCTAAATCCGCATCGATCAGTTCGTCATAATACCGGTCTTTTTTGTGGCGGATTACAGCTAAATCAATTCCAATAGATTCTATTGTCTTAATCGTATCATATAATGTTTCACCTTTATTAACCGAACTTGTTTGTGCATCAAAAGGGATGACGTGAAGTCCAAGCTTCCTTTCGGCAACTTCAAAACTAACCCTCGTTCTTGTGCTGTCTTCAAAAAAAAGGTTGGAAACAAAAATATCTGATTTTGCCTTACAAACTTTACCTTTAGCGAAATCGAGCGCCATGTCGAGGATTTTCTCGATTTCTTCTTTGCTGATGCGGGATAATTTGATCATAACTGATGAATTTAATCTCCTAAAATTACAAAAAAAAACGAAGCCCAAAAGACTTCGTTTCATAATAAATATCATAATTGTCGGCGTGTCCGCTTCCAAAAGTATCAAAGAAAATAGGATTGATTTTCATTGATTGCAAAGGTAGAAAAATAAGTTTAATTTCAAAATATTTTGAACAATTTTAATTTCTAACAGTACATTTGTGCTAAATTAATATATCTTTGCTAAAAAAGTATAGTTATGCCTAATTCTTGTCCAAAATGTCAACAGAAAAACATTGTAAAAAGTGGGATCATCAACGAAAGGCAAAGGTTTCTTTGTAAAGATTGCAATTATTATTTTACGGTGAAAAAATTAGGAAAGCAAATTGATGACTACTTTGTCACGAAAGCGCTTCAACTCTATCTGGAAGGTTTAAGTTTTCGTGAAATAGAAAGGATCATCGGCGTTTCCCACGTCACCATTTCTTCATGGATCAAGAAGTATAACATCAAAAGACCACCGCATTCAGAGTTTCACACTACCTACAAAGTTTTTAAACAAAACGAGCTGATTGAATTCATGCAGAATGAGGAAAACATTAAAGGTTCAGGTTTGATCATCACTGAATTTGGCGATAAATACATGATGATTAAATGGGAAAGGTTTAAGAAGTAGTTGGGAGTCGGAAGTCCGAAGATGGAAGATGGAAGATACAGGTTGAGCGATGGAATTAAAAGTTGTATTGCTTTAGGCATGAGCATCTTCGATTTAAGGTAAAATCTTGTTTTTTCACAAAAATTCTTCGGTCTTCAGACTACATATTTCAAATTTCTATATTATTAACACAAATATATATTGAATTTCTTAAAATAGATTTTTATTTTCAATTTCGTTTCGGTAAAAAAATGAACTAAAAATTATCAAACTATGAAGAAAGTTGGAATTTTATTAGGAATCAGTTCTTCACTTTTTCTTTTCAACCTAAGTTTTGCGCAGCAGGATTCTATTTCCAATGCAGATCTTCTGAAAAGAATTGAAAAACTGGAAGCCGAACAGAAAAAGACAAAAGAATGGGACGCATCAATTTACGGCTGGGTTCGAACTGAATATAACTTTGATAGCAGACAATCAGCATATTCTAGAGAATATAATTTAAACCTGTATCCGCTTGATGAAAAATTAGATGCCAATGGAAAAGACATCAACGCTGCTTCTGCAAGCAACTTTTTGGCAATAACTTCGCGTGTTGGAATCAATTTCAAAGGTCCCGATGTTTGGGGCGCAAAAGCTTCTGGAAAAATTGAAGCCGATTTTTTCGGAAATACGGAACTGAACAAAACTTCGGCAGGAAGCGGAAGTACAGGACTTTTAAGACTTCGTCATGCAACTGCAACTTTGGATTGGGGAAAAACGACAGTTACTTTCGGACAAACTTGGTATCCGTCTTTTATACCTGAGGTTTTTCCTGGAGTTGCCAATTTCAACACGGGAATTTTGTTCAATCCTTTTGGTTGGGCAGGACAAATCAGGGTTTCACAAAAATTAGCGAACGAACTTTCTTTTATCGCAGTTGCTTATAAAGACAGAGAGTTTCAAACTGCAAACGCGACAGGTGCTTCGGCAAACAGTGCGACTTTCAATTCTGCAATGCCAACTTTCCACGGTCAATTTCAGTACAAAAATAAAAATATCGTAGCAGGAATTGCTGCTGAATATCAATCATTGAAACCTGTAATCGAATCCAACAATTTGGCTTCAGACGAAAAGGTAAATTCTGCCAATTTCCTGGCTTACTTTAAATATTCCAACGAAAAAATCATTGCCAAACTTTATGGGATTTCTGGCGGGAATCTTCATCATTTGGTAATGCTTGGAGGTTTTGCAGGATATACAGAACCAAACGGTCAGGAATCCTACAAACCATCCAAAACTTCGGCTTTCTGGGTTGATTTGGCAAGTGCTAATCCGAAAATCGCTCCTGGAGTTTTCTTTGGATACACCAAAAATTCGGGTGTTGACGAGGGTTACAAAAATCTGTACATGAGAGGCGTTTCCGGAACGAGAATTTTAGATAATGTTTGGAGAGCTTCTGCGAGAGTAGATTTCAAACAAAATAAATTCAGCATTTCACCTGAACTGGAATATACCGCTGCAAAATGGGGCGATTTAAACGCCAATGGAAAAGCTGAAAACAACATCAAAGATGTGGGGAATTTCCGTGGAATGGTGCGAGTGATGTACTCCTTTTAGAGGGATTCCTGAAGCTGGATGATGGAATTCTTCCCACTTCCCGCTCCCATCTTTCACTCTTAAATCTAATTTAAACAAAACTAAAATATTATGGCTAAAAAGTTTAACAGTCAACAGGAGCACGACGCTTATGTTGAAGAGAAGCAAAAAAACAGAACGATTTGGGGCGTGATCATGGCTTCATCTCTTGGAACACTGATTGAATGGTATGATTTCTACATCTTCGGAAGTTTGGCGGTGGTTCTCGCAACTAAATTTTTCCCTGCTGATAATCCGACAGCGGCGTTTCTTTCCACACTCGCAACTTTCGCAGCGGGATTTGTGGTAAGACCTTTCGGAGCATTGTTTTTTGGAAGATTAGGGGATATTATCGGTAGAAAATATACCTTCCTGGTAACGCTTTTAATTATGGGATTCTCCACATTCCTAATCGGTTGCGTTCCAAGTTATGAAACCATCGGATTTGTTGCACCTGTTTTAGTTTTGATTTTAAGGTTGCTTCAAGGTTTGGCTCTCGGTGGAGAATACGGAGGCGCTGCAACTTATGTGGCAGAATATTCTCAACCTCACCGTCGCGGATATTGGACTTCTTGGATTCAAACCACTGCGACTGCAGGACTTTTCATTTCGCTCATTGTAATTTTAGTTACGAAAACTTCCCTAACTGCTGAAGAATTCGACAATTGGGGTTGGAGAATTCCTTTTTGGATTTCCATTTTGATGGTGGGAGTATCTTATGTCATCAGAAGAAATATGAAGGAATCACCGCTTTTCGCAAAAGCCAAAAAAGAAGGAAAAACTTCAACTAATCCTTTGAAGGAAAGTTTCGGGAATAAATTCAATTTCAAATTCGTGTTACTCGCACTTTTCGGAGCAGTGATGGGACAAGGTGTAGTTTGGTACACCGGACAATTCTACGCCATGAGTTTCATGCAAAAAGTAATGAACATCGAGTCTGCACAAGTAGATTCCATGATGGCACTTGCATTATTTTTAGGAACGCCGCTATTCGTTTTATTCGGTTGGCTTTCTGATAAAGTTGGTAGAAAACCAATTATGATGATTGGAATGTTACTCGCAATTATAGCATATCGGCCGATTTACAAAACCATGTATCATTCGGTAGAAATTCAAGGAAAAGAAGTAACTAAAGATGGATTAACAGAAAAAAGAACGGCGAAAGTTCACGAAAAAATTGCGACAGACAGCATCATCACTTTCCATACTGAAAAAGTTTTTACCGACGGATTTTCAATGAAGAAAGACAGCATCGTTCATTGGTCGGCAAGTGGGCCCATTATGATAGACGGAAAACCTCAAACACCTGTCGTAAAAGAAGCAATTACCGTGAATGCAGATACTCGCTGGCTTTTGATTTTAATGGTATTTATTCAAGTCGTTTTTGTGACGATGGTTTATGGTCCCATTGCGGCATTCTTGGTGGAGATGTTCCCTGTGAGAATTCGCTACACTTCCATGTCTCTTCCTTATCATATTGGTAACGGGGTATTCGGTGGATTGCTACCTGCAGTTGCTACTTATTTGGTAACATCTGCAAAATCTTCTGGTCACGCAGAATGGTTCTTGCAAGGACTTTGGTATCCGATTGTGGTTGCGGGAGTTTGTTTGGTGATCGGAACTATTTATTTGAAAACCAAAAACAGTAATCTCGACGAAGATGTAGTTTAGATTGGAAGAAAGGCGCTGTAAGATGGAAAAAATAGCAGTGCGAAATTAACTTCCATCCGCCCGATTCCCGCATCTAAGCCAAAAAAATTTATTAACTTTAAAAAACAAAAAAATGGATTCAATAAAAAAAATATTAGGAATTGTTTGGTTACTTTTAGCAGTCGTGGTTGCTTACTTCGGATTCACCGATTTTGGAATTCCAAAAGTGATGTCCGACAAACAGGAAGACCACGTTTTCGGCTGGATCATTCTCACGATTCTGATGCCGATAATTGTCGGTGGATTAGCGGTTTTCGGTTGGTATTCTTTAACAGGAGAATATTCTGCTGACAAAAAATAAATCATAGATGATGGTTGATAAATGATGCAAAACATTGTCAATCATCATTTTAAAATCATGTAAAAATTGATAAATCATTTATCAATTATCATTCATCACTTATGAAAAAGAGACACAAGCAAAAACTGGTGGTATTGAGTATAGCATTATTCATAATGTTCAATGCACCGGTTTTGCTTTTGTTTAATAATGCAAAGGAAACTTTTGAACTGCCACTTATTTACGTTTACATTTTCGCGATTTGGTTGGCTTCGAGTATTTTTTCCCTTTTGATTTTTAAAAAATTCGATGAGTAGTTCGGTATTATTTGGGCTGATTATCCTGTATTTGGGGCTTTTGTTCTTCATTGCTTTTTGGGCAGAGAAGAAGAGGAGTAATTTTTGGACCAATAATCCTTACATCTACGCTCTTTCGCTCGCGGTCTATTGCACTGCGTGGACGTATTACGGAAGCATTGGAGTTGCCGCCAATTCAGGATTAGAATATATGGCGGTTTACATTGGACCTGTCATCATCATTCCTGCGTGGATTTACATTAATACGAAAATTGTGAGAATTGCCCGCGTCAATAAAATTGCAAGTATTGCCGATTTCATTTCTTTACGATATGGAAACGGGCGTTCTTTGGGAGCGTTGGTTGCGTTGGTGTGTATTCTCGCGATTATCCCTTATATCGGACTTCAGATTAAGGCGATTTCCGATACTTTTCATCAAATTACCCAAACACCCACAACAGAAAATATTTTTCTGGATACCGCAACTTACGTCATCATCATTGCACTTTTTTCTTCGTATTACGGAACGCGATATGTTGACGCATCCGAAAAACGTTTGGGAATCATTTCCGCCGTTGCCGTGGAAAGTTTTTTGAAAATTTTATTCTTTTCTATTCTCGGAATTTATGTTGTTTATGGCGTGTTCAACGGTTTTGGAGATATTTACAGTCAGGCGTCAAAACTTCCTGATTTTGTTGAAAAAAATACCTTTAAAAATCTCGAAACAGGCTACAATTGGTTTCTTCTTTTGCTGCTTTCAATGTCTGCAATTTTTGTGTTGCCGAGACAATTTCACACCGCAATTGTAGAAAACCGAAAAGAAAAACACATTCGCACCGCCATTTGGTTATTCCCTTTGTATATGCTGGTTTTCAACTTTTTTGTCTTCCCAGTTGCTTGGGGCGGAAAAGTTCTGTTTCAAAACGAAGTGGTAAATCCTGAAATGTTTTCCATCCTTATTCCGCAAAAATTTGGAAATTATTTCATCTCGATTTTGGTGTTTTTGGGCGGCATAAGTTCAGCCATTTCAATGATAATTTTGTCGAGTATTGCACTTTCGGTAATGCTTTCCAACAACTTGATAATTCCTTACGGTTGGTTGGAGAATTTTAAGATAAAATCCGACACCATCAATACGAAAACTATCGTCAACATTAGGAAAGTCAGTATTTTACTGATGATTATGATGGCATTTATGTTTTATAAATATTTAATGACGTCCTCTTCCCTATTTTCCATTGGTTTGGTTTCGTTCGTGTTGGTTTCTCAATTGGCACCGTCGTTTTTTGGTGCGATTTTTTGGCGTCGCGGAACGTATGCAGGTGCACTTTCGGGCATTATTGCAGGAGTTTTGATTTGCTATTTCAACCTGATTTTGCCTAATTATTTTGCTGATATTAAAGAAATGGCGTTCTATCAGGACAGTTTTTTAAGTTTTTTCAGAATTCCTTATTTGTCGCCGATTACCAATACTTTTTTCTGGAGTATTTTGGTTAATTTTTCGATTTTCACACTGGTTTCTGTGAACACAATAGGAACTTATCGCGAAAGAAATTACGCTGAAATTTATGCCGATATCGACGATTACATCAGAAATCACGAAAACGCCTATATCTGGAGAGGAACCGCCAATGTTTCTGATATTCAAAAGATTTTGAACCGTTTTTTAGGCGAGCAAAAAACAAAACAGGCGCTGAAAATTTTTAATTTAAAATACAACATTACCGAAAAGAATGACATTGCAGATGCCCGTTTCATCAAGTTTTCCGAAAATTTATTAAGTGGAAGAATCGGAACAGCTTCCGCAAAAATTTTGATTGAAGGCGTAACCAAAGAAGATAAAATTTCGCTTCCCGAAGTGTTGAAAATTTTGGAAGAAAGCAAGGAAAATATTTCCATCAACAAACAATTGACCGAACAATCGCATCAATTACGAAAACTTTCGGAAGACCTTCAAAACGCCAACGAGAATTTAGTCATTAAAGACCAACAAAAAGACGAATTCCTCGACAGCGTTGCTCACGAACTTCGCACCCCAATAACTGCGATTCGCGCTACAAGTGAAATTCTTTTGGACGACGATGAAATGCCACAAGAAATTAAAAAAGATTTTCTGGAAAACATCATTTCCGAAAGCGACCGTCTGGCTGAAATCATCAACGATATTCTCTACCTTGACAAGTTGGAAGCAGGTTCTGTTGTCCTCAATATTGACAAAAATAACATAATCACCACCTATCACAAAGCGTACAAACCGCTTCAGAACCTGTTTGAACAAAAGCATCTTCATCACTCTGAAGTTAATTTACTTCAAAATGAACTATTTGAATTTGATGAAAATAAAATGATTCAAGTGTTCCAAAACATCCTCGGAAACGCCCTAAAATTCACGAACGAGCAAGGAATGATTCAAACCAAATTCCAAGAAAAAGACGGCGAACTGAAAATCTCCATTTTCAACACCGGAAAATCCATACCCGAAGAAGATTTGGAATACGTTTTTGATAAATTCTACCAGTCTAAAAACCAAAATCTAAGAAAACCTATTGGTAGCGGACTTGGACTCGCCATTTGCAAAAACATCATCAATGCACACGGGGGAAAAATTTTGGCAAAAAACAAGGAGATTGGGGTAACATTCGAGATCATTTTGAAGTCTAAAAATGCAAAGTTGCAGTTGGAAGAAGATATTATCAAGCCACGAAGTGGCGAAATCAACAGCAATGGGTGAAGCCCTTTGAATTGAAACAAGAATTTACAACGAGCCCTGAAAGGGCGAAATAAAGAAAGAAATCATGAAGCCACGAAGTGGCGAAATCAGCAGCAAAGGGCGAAGCCCTTTGAATTGAAACAAGAATTTTACAACGAGCCCTGAAAGGGCGAAATAAAATAAATTAATAGAAAGAAATCATGAGGAAGATTTTAATAGCAGACGACGAACACAAAATTGTAATGACGCTCGAATATGCTTTCAGAAAGGCAGCTTACGAGGTTTTCATTGCAAGAGACGGTTCGGAAGTTTTAGAAATTTTAAAAACCGAAATCCCCGACGTCATTTTGCTCGACATCATGATGCCGAATGTGGATGGTTACACTACCCTTTCCGAAATCAAGAAAAATGAAAATTATAAAAACATAAAAGTCATTTTCCTATCAGCAAAAACAGGAGAATCCGACATCAAAAAAGGCTTGGAATTAGGCGCCGATGCGTATGTAACAAAACCTTATTCCATAAAAAAACTGACGGAGAAAGTGGAGGAACTCTTAAGTTAGAAGACTGGAGTCCGAAGTCCGAAGAAAACTTCAAACTACATCAAACAAATTCAAACAAAATCAAACAAAAAGAAATATTATGAAAGCGCAACAAATGTTTCAGGAAAGCATCGAAAACAAGGAACAATTTTGGGCTGAACAAGCCAAAAACATCAAATGGTTTGAATTTCCTAAAACCATTCTTTCTGAAGACGAAAACGGTTATCCGCTATGGTTTGCGGACGGAAAACTCAATATGTCGTACCTCTGCATCGACAAACATATTGAGGACGGTTTCGGAGAACAAGTTGCCGTAATTTACGACTCGCCGGTTACCGGAGTAAAACAGGAGTACACTTTCAACCAACTGAAAGAAGAAGTTTCAAGATTGGCAGGAGGTTTAAAATCGCTTGGTTTGGAAAAAGGCGATACTGCAGTTGTTTATATGCCGATGATTCCGCAAACTTTCTTTACAATGTTGGCTTGCGCGAGAATTGGTGTGATTCACAATGTGGTTTTTGGAGGTTTTGCGCCGAATGAATTGGTGGTAAGAATCGACGACTGCAAACCGAAAGTCCTCATCACTGCAACTGCAGGTGTAGAAATTCAAAAAAGAATTCCGTATTTACCATTGGTAGAAAAAGCGATTGAATTGGCTACCGACCACGTTCCAAATATCATCGTTTATAACCGACAACTCATCGACAATAAACACGAATATTTTCCGGGAACGATTGATTATCAAGAGTTAGTAGCAAAATCCGAACCTGCAGATTATGTGGAAGTTGAAGCGACACATCCACTCTATCTGCTTTACACATCGGGAACTACAGGAAAACCAAAAGGCGTTGCGCGCGACACCGGTGGACACGCAACTGCACTAAAATTTTCCATGAAATACCATTACGGAATGGAAGAGGGCGAAAGATTTTGGGCGGCTTCCGACTTTGGTTGGGCAGTCGGACATTCCTATATGGTTTACGGACCTCTGATTAACAGAAACACCACCATCGTTTTTGAAGGAAAACCAATTATGACGCCCGATGCAGGAACTTTTTGGCGCGTGATTTCTGAGCATAAAGTAAATGCGATGTTCACGGCTCCAACTGCAATGAGAGCGATTAAAAAAGAAGATCCAAATGGAGAATTGATTAAAAAATATGATTTGTCAAATTACAGAATTCAGTTTTTGGCAGGTGAAAGATGTGATGTTGCGACTTTGGATTGGTTTGATGAACATGTTGGAATTCCCGCAGTCGATCATTGGTGGCAAACAGAAAGTGGTTCACCGATGTTGGGATTATTGACTGGTTTGGACGATTACAAAATAAAAAGAGCATCTGCAGGAAAACCAATTCCGGGTTATGATATTAAAATTTTTGATGAAAACGGATATGAACTCGATGCGCATCACGAAGGCTATTTGGTGATAAAACTTCCGCTTGCTCCGGGTGCGATGTTGGGCTTGTGGAATGATTGGCCAAGATTTCACAGCAGTTATTTGTCGCAGTTTCCGGGATATTATTTTTCAGGAGACGGTGCGATTAAGGACGAAGACGGTTATGTTTTCGTGACGGGAAGAGTTGACGATGTGATCAATGTTGCAGGACACCGTTTGTCAACTTCGGAAATGGAGGAAGTGGTTTCTTCGTGTAAAGACATTGCTGAATGTGCTGTTGTCGGCATTGAAAACCAATTGAAAGGACAAATTCCTTTTGCAGTTGCGGTAACGAAAGCAGGCGTAGAAAAAGACGAAAAAGAAATTGAAAAAGAAGTCGTGGCATTGGTTCGTGAGACTATCGGAGCGGTTGCCTGTTTGAAAAATGTGATGATTGTAAACCGACTTCCAAAAACACGCTCGGGAAAAATTTTAAGAAAACTGATTAGAACGATGTTGGACGGAAAGGATTTCCAAATTCCATCCACGATTGATGACGAGGCGATTGTTGGAGAAATTCAGGAGAAGATGAAGACGTATTCTTTCTGATTTTGGTGGAAGCGGGAAGATGGAAGATGGAAGTTTGTAGACTTTCAAGATTGCTTTGATGTTGACTAAAATTTTTAAAGTTTTGTAACTTATTCCGTAGGAATAATAGAGGTGTAGAAAGATTAATGCGCAATATTGGGGCGCTCCATAGGAGCGCTATGTAAAAAACAGAATTTAAATGTGATTCAAGAAACCTTCAAGATTTTTAAAACCCTGAAGGTATATGAAAAGACAATGCATTAATAAAATTGAAAAAAATTTCAACAGATTGCTTCGTCATTTCGCTTTGCTTCAACCCTCGTAATGACGGACTGCATTCATAGCCCTGATTGCAGCGGTTACCCCGCAACAAGCGATGGCAAAAGCGTTGGAGTGAGGAGTATGAGCGGAAAGCAGGTTCCCGGCTCCTAAAAAAAATTTGGAGCGTTGGAGACTTTGAGAGAGGATTACTGAATTGTGAATGAGTGAGTGAATGAGTGAATAACTGAATTTTGAAATTTTGGAACTTGAACTTGAAACTTGAAACTTGAAACTTGAAACTTGAAAAAATAACTAAAAAATATATTATGAAGAACTTGTATATCGACGATTTGCCTGATTATTTCAAGCAGTATAAGAAGTCTATTAAAAATCCTAAAAAATTTTGGGATAAGATTGCAGATGAAGGTTTTGTGTGGTATCAACGCTGGACAAAAGTGGTGGATTTTGATATGGAGGAAGCCAAAATTAAGTGGTTTAAAAACGCCAAACTGAACATTACGAAAAACGCTTTGGACAAACATTTATCTTTGCGAGGCGATAAAACCGCAATTATTTGGGAACCGAATGACCCGAATGAAGAAGCGCAGCACATCACTTATCGCGATTTGCACGAACGCGTTTGTAAAATGGCGAATGTCCTCACAGAAATGGGCATCCAAAAAGGTGACCGAGTGTGTATTTATTTGCCGATGATACCGGAATTGGCAGTTACGATGTTGGCTTGTGCGAGAATGGGAGCGGTTCATTCCGTTATTTTTGCAGGATTTTCGGATAGTGCGGTCGCGTCGCGTGTGAATGATTGTGAGGCGAAGTTAATCATCTGTTCTGACGGAAGTTACCGCGGAAACAAAGCGATTGATTTAAAAGGAATTATCGATAAAGCCGTCGAAAAATGTCCAACGGTGGAAAGAGTTTTGGTGGTGAAAAGAACCGGCGGCGAAGTGAATATGAAGGAAGGCAGAGATTTTTGGCTGGATGATTATTATCCGAAGGCTTCGAGTGATTTTGTAACGAAAATTATGGATGCGGAAGACCCGCTGTTTATCCTTTATACATCGGGTTCTACAGGAAAACCGAAAGGAATGTTGCACACTTGCGCCGGATATATGGTTTATACGGCTTACACTTTTAAAAATGTGTTTAATTACCGCGAAAACGATATTTATTGGTGTACCGCAGACATCGGTTGGATTACGGGACACTCCTATATTTTGTACGGACCATTGGTGAATGGTGCTACAACAGTCATTTTCGAGGGAGTTCCGACGTATCCTGAACCAGACCGTTTTTGGGCGGTAATTGAAAAACATAAAGTAACGCAGTTTTACACGGCTCCAACAGCAATTCGTTCTTTGGCGAAGGAAAGTTATGAATGGGTAGAAAAACACGATTTATCGAGTCTGAGAGTGATTGGTTCCGTTGGTGAACCAATAAACGATGAAGCGTGGCATTGGTACAACGACCACGTTGGAAAGAAAAAATGCCCGATTGTTGATACTTGGTGGCAAACAGAAACCGGAGGAATTATGATTTCGCCAATTCCTTTTGTGACGCCTACAAAACCAACATACGCCACACTTCCACTTCCGGGAATTCAGCCGGTTTTGATGGATGAAAAACGCAACGAAATTACAGGAAATCAGGTCGATGGAAATTTATGCATCCGTTTTCCGTGGCCGGGAATCGCAAGAACGATTTGGGGCGACCATCAAAGATATAAAGAAACCTATTTTTCTGCATTTCCGGGAAAATATTTCACGGGCGACGGTGCTTTGCGCGATGAAACCGGCTATTACAGAATTACAGGCCGTGTTGATGACGTGATTATCGTCTCCGGACACAATTTGGGAACTGCGCCAATTGAAGACAGCATCAATTTACACCCTGCTGTTGCGGAATCTGCGATTGTTGGTTATCCTCACGATATTAAAGGAAGTGCGTTGTACGGTTTTGTGATTTTGAAAGAGGACGGGCAAACAAGAGACCGCGACAATCTTCGCAAAGAAATCAACCAAATTATTGCCGACACAATTGGTCCAATCGCAAAACTGGATAAAATTCAGTTTGTTTCTGCGCTTCCGAAAACGCGTTCCGGAAAGATTATGCGTAGGATTTTGAGGAAAATTGCGGAGGGTGATTTCTCTAATTTCGGGGATACATCTACTCTACTAAACCCTGAAATTGTGGAGGAGATTAAGAATGAGAAGATCTGATTTGAGATTTACTCACGAGTTTTATAATTATTTTCAGAGTTCGTGAATGCATTGCATTTGAAGTTTGAGATTTGAAATTAAACCTTGCGGAAACGTGAGGTTTTTTTTCAGCTTTAAAAAATGTTTTTCCTTTCATCTTGAATCTTAAAATATTACCTTTGCAAAAAATAAAAAGGAATGAAATTTTTTATCGACACAGCCAATCTGGAGCAAATTAAAGAAGCGCAGGATTTGGGAATTTTGGACGGTGTTACAACCAATCCGTCATTAATGGCAAAAGAAGGAATCAGCGGTGCAGAAGCCATTAAAAACCATTACAAAGCCATTTGCGACATTGTTGACGGCGATATTTCTGCCGAAGTTTTAAGCACCACTTACGACGAAATGATTAAGGAAGGCGAAGAACTAGCAGCAATTCATCCAAATATTGTGGTGAAAATCCCAATGATTAAGGACGGAGTAAAAGCGCTGAAATACTTTTCAGATAAAGGAATTAAGACCAACTGTACTTTGATTTTCTCTGCAGGACAAGCTTTATTGGCTGCAAAAGCGGGAGCGAATTACGTTTCTCCATTTTTGGGAAGATTGGATGATATTTCTGTGGACGGAATGAATTTAATCGAGGAAATCCGTGTGATTTTTGATAACTATATGTTTGATACTGAAATTCTTGCCGCTTCCATCCGTTCACCTTTGCATATTGTAAACTGTGCAAAAGTGGGTGCAGATGTGGTGACTTCGCCTTTAGCTTCAATTCTAAATTTATTAAACCATCCTTTAACTGATAAAGGTTTGGCGCAATTTGTGGCAGATGCGAAGAAAATGGGATAATTTGAATATTAAAAATAAAAAATCCGTCTGAATTTTTTCAGACGGATTTTTCTATTCAACCGAAATAAATTCCCTCCCTATTTTGTGTAATCCTTCGACAATTTTTTTTCTCATTTGGGGCCGCGGATTTCTATACCCAGAAATATAATGTCCCAACTGCTTCTGATTTATGCCTGTAACTCGCGAAAGTGCGGAGCGTGTAATAATACCGTCCAAACTGTGTAAAATTGCAGAAACATGAAGCTCATAAACGAGTTCGTAATTTCCATATTTCAAATCATCATCAATATTATCTCCGTCTTCTACTAAACCCTCAACATGGAATTTTAGAGATTGTTGAAACTCTTTTTTCACTTTTTCTAAATTCTTGTTGGTAGCGATCACAACTCCATTTATATCAGAAATTGTTGCTACATAATTATCACCACTCCAACTAATTAAAACTTTTATTTTTTTCATTTCGTTATTTTTTCCAACCTGCTTGCTTAAAAATACTGTTTAAAATTTCCTGACTTAAAGTATCACCTGGTTTATTATTCACCGTGACTTTTCCGCTTTTTTCAGCATGCTTGAATTGGCGGTGACTTCCTCTCTGTTTGTAAAGAATCCATCCATCTTTTTCAAGCATCTTTAATATTTCGCTGACTTTATATCTCTTCATCAAATAAAAACATATTCAAAGATAGTAATTTCTCTAACATATTATAAAATTTAGCAAGAAAAAAGTCAAAGTTTAAAACCTTGACATTTTTGTAGCCGCAGAAGGATTCGAACCCTCATCCTCGGAGCCGAAATCCGATATTCTATCCATTGAACTATGCAGCCGACAATGGTGAATTTTGCTTCGCAAGTAAATGGTCAATTTTTAAAATTCACTCAAAGAAATTCACTTCGCAGAAAATTCACAATGTAATTAATTCACTTAAAATGAAATCTTCACTCCTCCCAAAACCTGCGCTCCCAAAACTTTGTAACCCTTGAAAGTTTGATATTTGGTATTCAGCAAATTATTTCCGTGTGCAAAAATACTGAAATTTTTATGAATCTTGTACTCCGCAGACAGATTTAAATCTGCAAAACCGCCCACTTTGTCGTTTGTGTTTTCCTGCATCGAAAAGGATGGAAAAGTTGTTACAACCGAATAAGAATTAGTCGTCATATCCGAAGCGAAGAATACTTTCGCACCCAAATTCAACTTTTTGTCGAGCATCGCGTATTTTGCGCCCAAACTTGCTTTGATTAAAGGTTTGTTGTAAATATTTTCGTAAATATCAAGTTTATATTTGGCGAAATTCAGTTCTCCATCCAAAACCAGATTTGCCAACGGAAAATACTGTACACTTCCCTTAACTTCGCTCACCGTTCCATTATCGTAGATTGCTGAAAATGTGTTTGCGAAGTTATAAGCATTTTTATTGGTAGAACTGTTGTCGAAAAGATTATTCGCCTTAAAAAACATGATATCGTTCACTTTCGAAAATCCTGCGCTGAAATCATATTTGATATTTTGATCAATATCTCCTCTTAATCCAAAATAACCGTGATATTTTGTTTCGGTTGGTTTCAACCATTGGTCAGAAGCGAGATATGGATTTTGCTCTAAAAGATTGGAATAGGAATTCATTTTCAAACCACCATCAATTCCTGCGTAAAACTTAAATTCATCGGTTGCTGCAAATTGGAGTTCCGCTTTTGGAAACCAATACGTTTTATTGTTTTTCAATTCTTCAGGCAAAACTGTATTTGAATTTCTTCCATTTAAAAACGAAAAATCCGAACCAACCATCAAATACGAATTTCCTTTAAAGAAAGTCACTTTCGGCGACAATGTTGCATTAAAGAATGACGAAGAATTTTCATTTAGAATTTTAAAATCTGATTTCAAGGTTTCTAAATTGATTCCCAAATCTCCATTCAAACGTACGTCATCAAATTTTGGAATTTCAACACCATGTTTTGAAAGGTTCAATAAAATTTCAGCCTGAACCTCTTTTGCATTGAAATGGTCGCTCAAAAATGAAGATTTCATACGAACATCATTCAAAATTTCATTCGAATAAAAATCGTAATATCCATTGACTTTAAATTGATTTATTTTTTGTTTCAGGTCAATATCCGAGGGAATATTAATTCCCTGGATTCCATCAAAGGCGTAAATTCCGTAATAATTGTAATCTTTAAGTCCGTAATCTGCATTGATTCCAAACTTTCCCCTTTCTCCATACGAATTTAGAAATGCCCCCAAATTGGCTGAACTTTGCTTGGAACTCCAGTCATAATCTTTCTTTAAACCCGACGTGGAAAGGAAATGAACGTCACCACCAACTTGGATGTTGTTTTCTAGTTTGGTAGAAATATTTCCATCGGCGAGAATTTTTCCGTAATTCCCCATTCCCAACTGAAAATAATTGTTCTGATAATTCGCGTCAAATTTCGGAGAAATATCCTCACCCTGAATTGTAGAAGTTTTGAAATCCGAAGCAGCGGGAACATCCGTAATATTGTATTTCAGATTTAATGAATCTTCAATTTTTTTGGTTTGCGGAGGATAATTTTTAATGGTTTCGATGGAAGTTTTCTTTTTCTCGATTTTTTTTACTTCGGGTTCGCGCTTTCTGTCGAGGATGAGTTTTTCTTCCTTGATTTGAGAGAAAACGGCAGTTGAAGATACCATTAATCCGAGTAAAAATATTTTTTGAATTGGGTTCGTCATATTCTTTTATTGATTTCGCCACTTCGTGGCTTCACTTTTCTATCTTTATTTCAAAATACAAAGGGCTTCACCCTTTGCTGTTTTATTTCGCCACTTCGTGGCTTAAAAAATCCTTCGGATTTTTGACAATCGACTTCTTCGAACCACTTCGTGGCTTCACTTTTCTACCTTTATTTCAAAATACAAAGGACTTCAACCTTTGCTGTTTTATTTCGCCACTTCGTGGCTTATAAAATCCTTCGGATTTTGGACAATTGACTTCGTCGAACAACTTCGTGGCTTCACTTTTCTATCTTTATTTCAAAATACAAAGGGCTTCACCCTTTACTGTTTTATTTCGCCACTTCGTGGCTTAAAAAATCCTTCGGATTTTGGACAATTGACTTCTTCGAACAACTTCGTGGCTTCACTTTTCTATCTTTATTTCAAAATACAAAGGGCTTCACCCTTTACTGTTTTATTTCGCCACTTCGTGGCTTAAAAAATCCTTCGGATTTTGGACAATTGACTTCGTCGAACAACTTTGTTAGGTTTCGCGATTTGTCCCTACAAATAATCATATCCATTTGCGCCAATTGCAACCTGCACCAATTTGCACCCACAATCATCATTTTATTTGCTTTTTCACTTCTTTCGCTTCCGCCACAATTTCAGGGAAATCTTGGTAATTCGCAATGATTTGGTCAACGGTATAACTCGCTTGATAACTGTCTTTCAAACCGATGTAATTTTTCGCCATCAAAACCAACGCTTTTGCTCCCCAATATTCTTCGGAAGCATAATTATTTGCCAATCTGAAAATGGTTTCGTTGGAAGTTTTAAATGCTTTTGCCTTGCTTTGATAAAACGCTTTTACATACAGGGATTCGGCGGCAACTTCGGTATTTGAAGACTTTTCTAATGTTGAATACGCAGATTTTGCTTCGTTGTCTTTTCCGCTATTCATCAAGCTTCGTGCTTTAATCACTTTTGCCTGTTCAATGACTGCTGCAGAATTTTTTGGATTTCTCATCACCAAATCCGCAAACCTTTCTGCTTGAGAAAAATTCTTTTCTTCTGCATAAATCTTCATCATCTCAAGGTTCGCAAAGTTCTTCACATTCACATTTGCCGAGTTTGAAAGCGATTCCAAATACTTCTTCGCCTCGGAATAATTGTTTTGACTTAAATAAATCTGTGCGATTCGAGTTTGCGCGTCTTCCTGATAATCGTTCTGAACATTGGCGACTTCCTGTAAAATCAACAACGCTTTGGTTGAATTTTGGGTTTGGAAATAACTTTCTCCCAATTCGTATTGGGCTTGGTAGAGTCCGTCTCCTGTTGGATTTTGCGTTAAATATTTTTCGTAAAGCGGAATTGCAGCTTTGTAGTTTTTCTGTGCGTAATAATTTTTCGCGGATGACAAATTGATTTCGTCAATTTCCGAAGCGTCAATCCTCACTCCTAAACTTTGTGCAAAATTCTGATAACCCGAAACATCGCCATTTCTCATGAAAATCGGACGTGAAGCCTGAACGATTTTACTTGCAAACGCCGTATTTTTATACTGATTTCCAAGTGATTTTAATTCAGAAAGTGCTTTTTCATTTTGGTTTAAATCAATATAATTTTGAGCGCGGTAAATCTGCGAATTGGCTACCAAATCTCTGTCGGAACTCGTTCTGATAACTTGCGAAAAATATTCGTTTGAATTATTAAAATCGTCATTCGCTGCATACGCTGTTCCGATTTCATACTGTGCATCGTCCACATACTCTGAATTTTTGTATTGCGAAATCAGTTTCTTCAAATTAGAAATTTTCGCTTCTGTATCACCTTTAAAACCTAAAGCCATTGATTTTTGGAACAAAGTGTAATCATCCGCATTTTCCGTTTTGTCGTAAATGGCGATGGCTTCATTCAATTCGTTATTGGCGTAATACGTGTCTGCCAACCGTAATTCCGCATCATTTTTAAATTCAGTTTTTGGATTTTCTAGATATTTTCTGAAATATTCTTTCGCCTTATCGAATTTTTTAGATTTAAAGTAAGCATAACCTAAATCGTAATTCAGCTGTTGTTTTTCAGGAAAATTTTCGTTGGCAATTTTTTCATAACGAACAATTGCAGAAGGATAATTCCCTTTTTGATAATAGGTTTGAGCCAACCAATATGTTGCTCTCGTGTTGAATTCTTTGTTAATGTTGAATTCCAAGCTTCTTAAGAAAAACTTTTCCGCCTGGTCGAAATTTCCTTTATTAAATTCCTCTGTTCCCAATAAATAGGAAACTTCCTGGTCGATTTTATCGGTTTCTGGAGTAGAATTCGGCATTTTGTCGATGGCAGCCAAAGTTCCTTTGTAATCACCCGAATAAAGATAGGACTTCATCAAAAGCGAACGCATTTCCGTAACCTCCGAATTTTTCGGGTATTTTGAAACATAACTTTGAATCACGTTTGAAGCCGATTCAAAAGGATTTCCGATATCGTAACTTAATTTAGCATACTGTAAATGAGCAAGTTGCTGAACTTTAACATCATAACTCATTTGATAAGCCGAACGAAACGCAGAAAGTGCTTCCTGCTTTTTTCCAACCGCCAAATAAGCGTTTCCTAATTGATAATAAGCGTTTTGAGAAGTCGATGAATTACTGTTAATCAATTGGTTATAATAAGAAACCGCTTCATCATATTTTTTCAGCTGAGCAGAAACAAAACCCATCTCGTACAAATCGCTTTCAGACGGAATTTGCTTGCTTTCCAAATAAATTTTCAAATGGGGATACGCAGAGTTGTAATCTCCTTTCATGAAATAACTTTCACCGATGATCTTGTGCACTTCTGCGCTGTATTCCTTTGACAATGACTCATTTAACAAAGAATTTCCTTCCGTAATTGCCCGATCGTAATCTTTGTCGTTGAAATACATTTGTACGTAATACGGTTTTACCAACCGTGCAAATTTTTCATTATCCTTGATTTGGTCGAAAAAAGAAAAAGCTTTATCGTTCTGTTTGTCAGCATAATACAAATGTCCCAACATGTATGCAATATCGCCTTTATCGTTTCCTTCTGCATTTTTGTAGGCTTCTTCCAACGCTTCAACCGCACCTTTAGAATCTCCCGTCATAAACTTCGCATAACCGAGTTTGGTGATATACTGCGTGTTTTCCTCTTTTGAAAGTTGGTATTGATTGACGTTTTTCAAAGTTTCCAACGCCTTTTCAAAATCCTTTTGGGTCAAGTAATAGTCAGCCAACGGAAGATTTGCCTGGGCAAAATAAGCGGAGTTTGGATATTCCTTGATAAGCGCTTCCAAGCCTTGCTCCGCATGATTTTTCCGGAGAATTACGCCAATCACATTATCGAAAAACTGCGCCGCTTCCTTCTTGGAATTGGTAAGCGAAGAATTATAGAAATATTGACGTGCATACTCAAATTGGGAGGCGTTATAAATATTGCTGTTGTAAAGGTTTTCGGCGAGGTTGAAGCGGTAGTTTTCGCGGTCGGCAAAGAATTGGGATTGCTGTGCTTCGGAAAATCCGTAATAGAAAATTGCGGCTGCAATGATGATTTTTTTTGAATTCATGTAATCTTTGTTTGATGAGCGTTGTTAGCGCTTGAAGCGCTAACTACGCTTCCAATATTTTCCACAATTAATCAACGAAAATATAGAAAACTTATTGTTTATACAAGTTTATTTGCCTATTGTGGAAATGTGGATAAGTGGTGTTTTTTTGGTGCAAATTGGTGCAATGCGGTAATTGGTGCAAAGTAAAAACTGCAAAATTAAACCAATTCGTCTGAATCTTTGATTCAGACATCCCTAAAAAGAAGGGGAATTTCGCCGCCGATTAAAAACTCGAAGCCCGCATCTCGTAACTCGTCACTCGAACCTAATTTCTGTTTTTCAGTAAAATCCAACCTTGACGCTGCTCGTTTTTCTGGGTTACAGGATCAAACCAAGTCACGGAATACCAATACGTTGAAGTTGGCAAACTTCTACCGTGATGACTTCCATCCCAAACCAGACTGTTTTTGTTCTGGGATTCAAAAACTTTATTTCCGTAACGGTCGGTGATAACTAAGGAAATATTATCCATTTTATCCAGATTTTCGATGGTCCAGTAATCATTGATGCCGTCGGAATTTGGAGTGAAGGCATTGTTGATTTTAATAAAATAAATTGTTTTCGGTTCGCCGAAACAACCTGTCGCAGATTCCACTTGAATGACGTAAGAGGAAGCTGTAGGATTCAGCAATATATTTGAACTTTGAGAAAGTCCATTAAACCAGTATTGATAAGGTTTTTCGCCTCCATTTGCAATGACTTCTATTGAATCATTGGTTTGATTGATGACCTCAATTTTCGGTTGATTTTCATCAGAAACAATAAAATCTTGGGTGTAAAAACAGCCATTTGCATTGGTTAATTTCACTGAATAGTTTCCAGATTTGGTAATTTGAATGGTTTGCGAATTTTCTCCTGTGCTCCACTCCCACTTCACATTTTCAGTTCCTGCGTCAATTGTTAAAGTTTCGCCGTAACAGATAAAATATTTCGGCAAAATGGTTGAAGATTTAGATGGCGTATTCACAATCAGATGAATCTTAACAACCACGGGGCAGAATCCAGGCAAAGTAATTCTTGCATAAACCGTTTGATTAAAGGCGACTTCATTACTATAAGTCGAAGTGATAGTTTGGGTAAGACCTGCATCTTTAAAATATTCAAAAATCGCAGTAGGATCGGTGGTAAAATCTGATTTTTTAGAATCAAGATTGAAAGAAGTTTTCCCATCAAAATCATCATCGCATAAAGAATAATTAGTTTCGTTACTCAATAAAACCGATGCTCCACCTTGAATAAAACGCACCGATTGTGGATCGGACAAACATCCATTACCATGATCTTTCATTAAAAAGTTCACCGTTAAAGGCAAAACAGAAAGGTCAAAATTCGCAGGAAGCGGATTTCCTGAAAGATCAGTAAAAGTGTAGTTGGAAGAATTGGCAATCACTTTATCCTTAAAATTTTGAAGAGAATAAGAGAGCTCGCTGCAAATTAAAATTTGTGAAATTGTAGCGGCTGGTTTCACCAATAATTTCAAATCGAAGTTGATTTTATCTGAACATTCCAAATTATTTGTTTGGTTGTAAACCAAAATCATGTAAGGATTTGTACCCGAAATTTGCGAGTTGTAATTCTGCCATTGCGCAGCATTGGTCAATTGATTTCCGTTTCCGTCGAAATACCTAATTTCAGAATATCCAGTCCAAACGCCTATATAATCCGAAACTTGAGATGTTAAATCATAAATTGTTGTACCACATGCTTTTGGAAATTTTATTTCAGGTGATGATTTAATTAATGCGGGTTTTGGGTAAATTGTTAAATTTATTGTTGTTGAAACGAAACAGCCCGTGTCGGTATTTTCAATTTTAATATAAACTGTTCCACTTCCTCTGTAATTTAAATTCGTTATCTGATCTGAAAATGCAGCATCTTTAAAGAAGGTTGCCTTGATATTCGGAGCATATTCCAGTTCGGCTTTTGTAATATTCAAATCAAAATATTCCGTAGACGAATAACAATGTGCAGGAAATGGCGTTATCGGATTTATTCGAATTTTGGGATGAAAATCGAACTTTAATTTAACAACAGTTTCACAACTGAAATCAGGATGTTTAATTTTCACCAAAATCGGATTGTTCGTTTGTGGATTTACCGAAGTTAAGTTCTGAAAAGTACTTCCACCATCCAACGAATAAGTATATTGATAATTTTTGCCTGAAAAAAACTGATTTTGGAAATCGTTTAATATATAATTATCGGCACCAAAACATAATTTATTCGCGATTAATTCAGAATTATTTTGTGGTAAAGAGGCAAAAACAATATCGAAAGTCGTAGTGAAACTACAGGAAGAAGTTGTGACGCTATTGGCAATAATTCCCACCGTTCTTGTTGTATTAGCGTTGATGGGAAAATTTGTCGGATCTGGAACATTTACGCCGTTTTCTTGAAATGTTACCGTATAATTTGCGGGATTTGCAGGGTAATAATCATACAAATTTACGGAAGTTGTTGTAGCACCATCGGTTTTGCAAATGTATTTTGGCGCATTGTTAAAATTGGGGAAATTTCCACCTACAGAAACTGGAACAGGATCTGAATCCACAAAACAACTTGAATTGGGTGATTTTATTCTGACAAAATAATTTCCGTTTGCAGAAGCTGTTAATGTATTGATGGTGGATAAAACGGTAGTATTTCCAGATTGAAACCATTCATATTGGATTCCCGGAATTGATGGGGTTGTTAAAACCGCAGTGGCACAGCTTGGTTGCGTAAGCGTAACTGACGGCTTTGACAGCATTTTAAACGTTACAGAATCGGTAACTGTTGATCCAACCTGATTACCGGAACTATCAAGATAACTTACCTCAACTTTCAGAATATCGTTATCGCTTGGCGAAAAATTGCTTAAAGTGTTCGATGATTCCCCCAATAAAGTTGCGTTTTGATACCATTTGAATCTCGGCGTAAGATTTTGATTGGGCGTAAAAATCCAGGCTACACCTTCACTCTTCCAAAATCCGTTATTGTAATCCGATCCGGCAGAACTGTGTGTAGGAACTTTAAATTTTGTGGCATCATCATTTTGAATTCCTAAAATTGCACGGTAACTGTTCTCGCTTTTATTATTAACATTGATGATGATTCTTCCATCCTGTAATAATAAAATGTAACTTTCGTAAGAGGTGGAAGAAATCGAACCCGTTCCATTGGTTCTGATCATATTCTGAAATGATACTAAAAGCGCATTTACACCTCCAACAGAAACATTTTTGTAAAGATAGGTAACGCCCGAATTCACCGATTTCGGCACCAAATCCGTGTAACCAAAAAATATCTGCGCTAAATTGAGTTCCTGATTTGGATTATTTTTAAAGACCTTATTATAGTCGGTTGATGCCAAAACCGACAAGGTATTATAGCCTGCAATTCCGCTAAAAGTTCGATCGGTGTAGGTATTTAGATCTTTTAAACTTTCCAGTTGAGGATCATTGGTGAAAACAAGTCTTCCGTTGCTTCCTGCCACAACTCTTGAGTAGGTTTTACCGTAAAAACTAAAACTGAATCCAATTGGAAAAGAATCACTGAATTTATTAGAACCGGTTGCTGGGAAAGTAATTTCAGTAGAACCGGCTCCAAGCGGAAAACTTGAGGCGAAATCTTTGGTAATTGCATAATCCCCTGTTGAAGTTGCAACTGCATCAACCTTTAAATTAAATTGCTCTCCGCTACAGAAATATTGTTCAGAAGGATAAGGAACATTATTTGCCGGGTTGTATAAAGATACACTTTGAGCAAAACCCAAAACTAGAAAACAGATAAAAAAAACAACAGAAAGCTTCCGCATCATCTTCAATTTTTGCCAAAAATACATTATTATTTAAAAACCAAAATTCTGCCACTTTTAGTATTTGAAACCTAAAAAAAATAATTTTCCCAAATTTTCTTTTACATTTGTGTAAATTAATTTTTATGAACCAGCTTTTCAGAAGAAAACATTACAGCGAAAGCGACCATTCATCGGGTTTGCTTCGGGTTTTAGGAGTTTGGGATATTGTATTCTTCGGAATTGCCGCCATTATCGGTGCGGGAAGTTTCAGCAGTTTGGGTGAAGCGGTTTTCCGCGGCGGACCAGGTGTGATTATTTTATACGTGATTTGTGGTTTTGCATGTGGATTCACTGCGCTTTGTTACGCAGAATTTGCGAGTAGAATTCCAACCGCTGGTTCTGCTTATACCTATGCTTATGCAAGTTTCGGGGAATTGATTGCCTGGATTATTGGTTGGGCTTTAATCATGGAATATTCTTTCGGGAATATTTATGTTGCCTTTTCTTGGAGCGATTATTTCACCAGTTTTATGGGCCGAATCGGGATTCATATTCCAGATTATTTAACTTGCAGCTATACCGAAGCAAAAAAGGCCTTTTTAGGACATTCCACCAATCAAGAACTTATCAACGCTTGGAAAACCGCACCAATTATAGGAAATTTAAAAGTAATTTTAGATGTGCCGGCTTTGGTAATTAACGGTTTAATCACTTGGTTGTGTTACGTCGGAGTGAGAGAATCAAAAAATTTCAACAATCTTTTTGTATTATTAAAATTGTTCATCATTCTTTTGGTCATCGCAGTTGGAGTTGCCTATATCAATACGGATAATTGGTTTCCGGTGAGTAAAATTACGGGTGAAAGTTCATTTATGCCGAATGGTTTTTCGGGAGTTATGAGTGCCGTTTCTGGAGTTTTCTTCGCCTACATCGGTTTTGATGCATTGAGTGTTTTATCTGAAGAAACAAAGAATCCACAGAAAAATCTACCACGAGGAATGATTATTTCTCTTGTTTTGTGTACCGCGATCTATATTGTCCTTACTTTGGTTTTAACAGGAATGGTGGATTACCGAAAATTCGACGGAGTTGGAGATCCACTTTCGTTTATTTTTGATAAAACTAATGCCAATGTTGCTTGGATGGAATTCGTGGTTTCATTGGGTGCCATTATCGCGATTACTACCGTTCTTTTGGTTTTCCAAATGGGACAGCCGAGAATTTGGTACGCCATGAGTCGCGACGGTTTAATGCCAAAAAAATTCATGGAGATTCATCAGAAGCATAAAACTCCAGGTTTTGCCACGATTGTTACAGGTTTTGTAGTGGGAGTTCCGATTTTGTTTACCGATAAATCCTTCATTTTAGACTTCACGAGTATCGGGACGATTTTCGCTTTCGTTTTAGTTTGTGGCGGCGTTTTGCTGCTTCCATCAAAACAAAAACTGAAAGGACGATTTCATTTGCCGTACATCAATGCGAAGATTATTTTTCCGGTTTTGTTTTTAGGAGGTTTGACTTTCTTCTATTTTTGGCAACCTGAATTTTTCCATAACCTCATGGATTGGCACGATCCCAATGAGGGCGAATTTAGAATCTCGATCTTCTTCTTTATCATCATCAATTTGGTTTTGTGCGTTTTAGCTTTCGTGAGAAATCTATCTCTAATTCCGTTGATTGGTTTGAGTTCTTGCCTATATCTTTTAACGGGAATGAGCCACAACAACTGGTTTTGGTTCATTCTTTGGTTTGGCATCGGTATGATCATCTATTTTTCTTACGGCTACAAAAACAGTAAATTAAACCAGGAACTCAACGGAGATTTGAATTAAAATGGAACGCATCAAAACTTTCAGGGAATTTTACCCGTTCTATTTGAGTGAGCACAGCAAACCAATGACGAGAATTTTCCACTTTATTGGAACATTCTTGATTTTCGTGGTCATTGTTTATGTAATTTGGTCGGGAAAAGAAAGATTTCTTTGGTACATCCCCATTTTCGGATACGGTTTTGCTTGGTTTTCACACGCGGTTTACGAGAAAAATAAACCGGCAACATTCAAATATCCTTTATGGAGTTTGATTTCAGATTTCAAAATGTTCTTTGAACTGCTCACCGGAAAGTTAAAATTTAAGTCATAACGAAATGCCTGAAAACTAAGTGTCCTGCAAAAAATTGCAGGACACTTAGTATCAATTCTTTAGCGATTTATTTTTTAGCCAGGTCATCCATTTTTTGTGTTGCCGCCATGGAAACCATCAAATCGTTCAGCATTGTACTTGCAGAATTTGGCGAGTTTGGAAGTAAAACCAAATTACTTCTGTTATTCGCGCCAATCGACTGAAGCGTGTCATAATGCTGAGTAACCACGATTAACGCAGAAGCTTCCTGTGCATTGATGTTTGCAGCGTTCAACATTTTTACGGATTCTTCCAGACCTTTTGCAATTTCCCTTCTTTGGTCTGCAATACCTTGACCCTGAAGTTTTTTAGATTCAGCTTCCGCTTTTGCAACGGCGACAATTCTAATTTTTTGAGCTTCAGATTCATATTCAGCGGCAGTTCTTTCACGTTCTGCAGCGTTAATTCTGTTCATCGCATGTTTTACCTGTTCATCTGGATCGATGTCGGTCACCAAAGCTTTAATAATGTCGTAGCCGTAACTTTGCATGGCTTCCTGAAGCTCGCCTTTTACAGCAATCGCAATATCGTCTTTTCTCACGAAAACGTCATCCAACTTCATCTTTGGAACTTCTGCACGAACAACGTCGAAAACATAGGAAGTTATCTGATTATCAGGACTTTCCAATTTATAGAAAGCATCTGCAACCTGTTCTTTAATCACTTGATACTGAACTGAAACCTTCATTTTCAGGAACACGTTGTCCAAAGTTTTGGTATCAATCATCACATCCAACTGCTGGATTCTTAGATTCATTCTTTTTGCAACCTGGTCGATAAACGGAATTTTCAAATGCAAACCCGCGTGACGAACGGAATGAAATTTCCCCAAACGTTCCACAATTGCTGCTGTAGCTTGTTTCACCGTGAAAAACGATGCAAATAATACGATAAGTCCTAAAAAGACAATTACTCCCATGTATGTCATAACTCAAATTTTTATAGGTAATTTTTAATATTAAACTTTAGAAAGATATGAAAAATTCATGAATTTACATCGTCATTCCAATATCAATTCCCTTAATTTTTCGGTAAAGGTCGGTCGCGAAATTATCGGTCATTCCCGAAACGAAATCAATCACGCCCAAAACCTTCTGATAATCATTCCCATCTTCATAAAAAAACTGTTTTGGTAATAATTTTAAAGCCATTTTGTCGTAAGATTTTCTCTCCGATTTTTCTTTTAATATTGGCGGAATAAAATGATTCAGCAATTCGTACATGACGTTGTATCCTGCATTTTCTATCTCTATTACAGCTTTATGTCCGTAAATTTTTTCAATGGAAAAACTTTCGATTTCCTGCAAAGATTTGTTTTCCGATTTGTAAATATCGAGTAACGCTTTATCTAAGTTTCCTTCCAAAATTTTAGAGAAATTGTTTTTATAAATTTCAATGGATTTATTGATTAAAGCATTGATGACTTTTGCCCTTAAATAAGAAATACGTTCATTGGAATTGGTTAAAATCGCCAATTTATCTTCTACCCTTTTTGTGTTTTGATTTTCCGATTTAATGAGTTCGAGAAACAAATTCTCACAATCAGAAGTCGAAACAATTCCCAATCGGTGCGCATCTTCCATGTCGATAATGTTGTAGCAAATATCGTCGGCTGCTTCAACGAGCCACACGAAAGGATGTCTTCTAAAAATCGTCGGTTCTTCACATTCTTGAATCAAATTAACCGACTTTGCAATTTCTGAAAAAGTGTTTTTTTCGTTTTGAAAAAATCCGAATTTTTTTCGGTGAATCATTCCTTTTTTCTTCGCAACCGCTTCACAGGGATATTTTGCAATACTTGCCAAAGTTGAAAAAGTGAGTTGTGTTCCGCCTTCATCTTTTCCGTTTTGCTGATGCGTTAAAACGCGAATTGCATTGGCATTCCCTTCAAAATTAACCAAATCTGCCCATTCTTTTTCGGTGAATTTTTGCTTTAAATCCTTTTCATTTTTCTCAAAATAACTCGCAATCGCATCTTCACCGGAATGTCCGAAAGCGGGATTTCCCACATCGTGACAAAGACAAGCCGCCGCAATAACGTTGTGAAGATTGTGGAGGTAAAAGTTTTTTGAATTATCACTCAAATCATTTTCAAATTGATCAACGATAAATTCACCGATTGCGCTTCCCAAACTTCGTCCCACAGAGGAAACTTCCAAAGAATGCGTCAAACGGTTATGCACAAAAACACTTCCAGGAAGCGGAAAAACCTGCGTCTTATTTTGCAGTCTGCGAAACGCGGCAGAAAAAATTATTCGGTCAAAATCCCTTTGAAAATCAGTTCTTGAAGCGGAAGTCGCCGGATGATTTCCGGTGCGTTGGTTGGTGAAAATTGTATTAAGATTCATAAACTACAATTTGTCTTAAGATATAAGTTATTTTTATAAAAAATATTTAGATGATAAACTTGAATAACGAAAGTTACAAAATTATAAGTGAGAAATTTTTTTTGCTCATAAATACATTTTTACCCGGAATTGTTGTATTAGAAATAATTTTTAAAAAAGGTCTATTCTCAAATCAACCACAAACAATATTCGAATTTATACTTTTTCTTTTTTGGGCTATATTATTAAGTATACCATTTTATTTCTTAATTGGTTTAAATACAAAAGAATACATTCTTGGAGCGCTCAAAGAAAATAATTTGAGCACAAAAAACATTGATAATGAAAAACTTGAAGTTTTAGATTTTAATTTTCAATTTATATACATTTTAAATTCTACTCTCCTATTTTACATAATTGACCGGATATTTCATAAAAATTTCTACTTTATTGAAATTTTTGGTATTAGTCCTAAATTTATTGAACTGTTTTCCGTTTTCTTTCTTACTGCAATGATCAGCGTTATTTTATCGATTCCACTAACTATTTTATTTATTAAAATAATTAATAAAAGGTTTCTAAAAATAATCAATCTTATAAAAAATGACTGAAAATTCTATTTTCTAAACATTTCATTTAAAATCCCGAAAACTTCTTCCTGTTCTTTCTCCTTTAAAACAGATAATTTATTCTTAATTCTGATTTTATCAATCGTCCGAATTTGGTCTAAAGCGATTTGACCTTTTTTACTTTTCACCACACAATTTACTCGAGAAGGATAATTCTTTAAAGTAGAAGTTAATGGCGCAACAATTACCGTGTTCAGTGCTTCGTTCATTTCATCAGGAGAAATAACTACTGCAGGACGAGTCTTATTGATTTCGCTTCCTTTGGTGGGGTCGAATTCAATAAAATAAATTTCAAAACGTTTTACCATGTCCATTCTTCGGTATCAAAATCGTTTGGAAACTCCATTAAATCTCCTTTTTCTTGAATTGAACCGGCTTTTAAAAGCTTTTCTTTCCAATCTTTTCTTGGCTCGTCAATTTTTTGAATTAGGATTTTTCCATCTTTCACCGTCAACTCTAACTCATCTTTTGGTTCGATATTTAATTCTTCCAACATTCGTTTGCTAATAATGATTCCTGAAGAATTTCCGATTTTTCTGATTCTTGTCGTCATCTCAAAATTTTTATCAAAGTTATAACAAAATTATAACATTAAAGAGAAAATCCCGAAATATTTTCGGGATTCCTATATATTGAACACGCCTTTTTGGCGTGCTTTTACAAATAATACTTACATATACTCCTCAATCGGTGCGCACGTACAAACCAAATTTCTATCGCCATACGCTTCGTCAACACGGGAAACGGATGCGAAGAATTTATGTTCACGAACCCAATCTAAAGGATACGCCGCTTTTTCACGGGAATATGGTTTGTCCCAAGAATCGGAAATCACCAATTGTTCGGTGTGTGGAGCATTTTTCAAGACGTTGTTTGCAGCATCTGCAGTTCCTTCTGCAATTTCTTCTATTTCTTTTTTGATAGAAATTAATGCTTCCGCGAAACGGTCGATTTCTGCTTTGCTTTCCGATTCGGTTGGTTCAATCATCAAAGTTCCTGCAACCGGGAAACTCACCGTTGGAGCATGGAAACCATAATCCATCAAACGTTTAGCAACATCGGCAACTTCAATTCCGAGCGATTTAAACTGACGGAAATCCACGATACATTCATGGGCAACCCTACCTTTTGAATTGGCATATAGAATTGGGAAATGTTCCGCTAGAATTTCTTTCAAATAGTTTGCGTTTAGAATAGCGTGTTCTGTAGCTTTTTTCAAACCGTGGGTTCCGAGCATTTTGATGTAGGCGTAGGAAATATTTAAAACCAAACTTGAACCGTAAGGAGCACCAGAAATTGCGTCTATCGCTTCATGTGAGCCAATCTTAATATTCGGGTTTGATGGTAAGAATTTCACCAAATGTTCCGCCACACAAATTGGTCCAACTCCAGGTCCGCCTCCACCGTGAGGAATTGCGAATGTTTTGTGGAGATTCAGGTGACAAACATCTGCACCAATATTTCCCGGCGAAGTGTAGCCAACTTGAGCGTTCATATTCGCACCGTCCATGTAAACTTGTCCGCCGTGTTCGTGAATTAATTTTGTGATTTCCTTAATATTATCATCAAAAAATCCGTAAGTTGAAGGATACGTAATCATCGCAGCAGAAAGGTTTTCGCTGTGTTCTTCAGCTTTTTTCTTCAAATCTTCAAAATCGATTTCGCCGTTTTCAAGATTTTTTACAACAACCACTTTCATTCCGGCAATTACAGCTGAAGCAGGATTGGTTCCGTGTGCAGATTGTGGAATTAAAACGATGTTTCTGTGAGATTCTCCTCTTGATTTATGATATTCGCGAATCACCATTAAACCTGCGTATTCTCCTTGAGCTCCCGAATTGGGCTGTAAAGAAGTTCCTGCAAAACCGGTGATTTCGGCTAAATCTTTTTCTAATTCTTTAATTAAATATTGATAACCTCCTGCTTGTTCAGTCGGAACAAAAGGATGAACACTTCCCCATTCTGCCCAGGAAAGTGGCAGCATTTGAGTCGCTGCATTCAGTTTCATTGTACAAGAACCGAGCGAAATCATGGAATGCGTCAACGACAAATCTTTTCTCTCTAAACGTTTTATATAACGCATCAATTCGGTTTCCGTATGGTATTTGTTGAAAACTTTATCTTTTAAGATTTCATCGGTTCTCAATAATTCTTTTGGAATTTTGATTTCTTCTTTGAACAAAAGTTTAAAACCTTGCTTGTCTTTGAAATTCGCCAAAGCGTCGAAAAGTCGCTGCAATTTTTCCTCAGTTGAAGCCTCATTTACGGAAATGCTCACAATTCCTTCAGAGAAATAATTAAGGTTGATTTTCTGATCACGCATGGTTCTCATCAAAGCATTTTTCTCATCTTCATGAATCCTGAATTTCACGGTGTCGAAAATAGGTTCTTCCACAACGTCGTAACCCAACATTTTCAACCCTTCATTCAGTCCGTTTGCTTTAAAGTGAATTTGGTCGGCAATAAAGCTCAAACCTTTTGGACCATGATAAACAGCGTACATTCCGGCCATTACCGCCAAAAGCACTTGCGCGGTACAAATATTTGAAGTCGCTTTTTCTCTCTTGATATGCTGTTCACGAGTTTGAAGCGCCATTCTCAAAGCACGTTTTCCGTAGGCATCTTGTGAAACGCCGATAATTCTTCCCGGAATATCGCGTTTATAATCTTCTTTACACGCAAAAAATGCTGCGTGAGGACCGCCATAACCCATCGGAATTCCAAATCTTTGGGTAGTTCCCACTGCACAGTCTGCACCCATTTCCGCTGGAGATTTCAGTTTCACTAAAGCCATTGGGTCACAAGCAACTACAACCTGCAAATTAAATTCTTTGTAATATTTGATGTTTTCGGTATAGTCTAAAACAATTCCGTTCTTTCCCGGATATTGTAGAAGAACTCCGAAATAAGACTCATTGAACTGATGATTTTTGTGGTTACCAACGATGATGTCGATTCCTAAACCTTCCGCTTTGGTCTTTAAAACGGCAATGGTTTGAGGAAAAACCAAGTCTGAAACAAAAAATTTAATCGCCCCATTTTTTTTCTGTTCTTTGGTTCTGCTCTCAAAAAACATGTGCATAGCTTCAGAAGCAGCGGTGGATTCATCCAACAAAGAAGCATTCGCTAAAGGAAGTCCTGTTAAATCGACAACAACGGTTTGAAAATTCAGCAACGCTTCCAATCTTCCCTGTGCAATTTCCGCTTGATATGGTGTATAAGCGGTATACCAAGAAGGATTTTCTAAAATATTTCTCTGAATTGCACTTGGCAAAATAGTGTTGTGATAGCCAAATCCGATATAGTTGTCGAAAAGTAAATTTTTTTCTGCAAGTTCTTTAGAATGAGCCAACATTTCATGCTCTGAAAGTGCTTCCGAAATGTTCAGTTCTTTTTCCAAACGGATGGAATCGGGAATGGTTTGTGAAATTAATTCGTCAATACCAGAAACGCCCACTTTCTTTAACATTGCCTTTTTATCGGCTTCGTTCATGGAAATGTGGCGGTTTACAAACTTAGTTGTGTTCATATAATTTTAGAAGATTTATTTTAGAATTAAGGTTCGTAAAAATACAAATTATTGGGCAATTTGCCAATTTTTCCGCTTTCCAAATCAGCTTTCAGCTATCGGCAATGAGCAGAGAATCATCGTTACTCTTTAAATCGATTTAAAATCATAAACCTCCGCATTTAAAGTTCTGATTTTAAAGTAAAACTTATTATAGTTATTTTGAATTATTCTAAATTACATTATATTTGCCCGATGAATTTACCAATCATACCTTTCAAAATTGCACCGCTGCAACCTTTTTATGGAAATACCGAAGAAATCTATTGTGGAAAAAAGAAATGCTGCAAGAAATTCAAGAAAGGAAAACGTTGCAAAAAATGTCCGGGAAGACTGAAGATGGCGTGATTTGAGTGGGTGTGTTGTTGAGTGGGTGTGTTTTTTTGGAAAAACTCCCTTAACGCGCAAAAGTTTTTACTAAAAACAAAATAGCGATTATTAGAAACAAAACCGCCAAAACGACCCTCACTGCTTTTGGTTGCCTGCCTGGATTTGTACGGGTAGATTTTTGGGGTTTAAAGAAATCTTCAGCTTCACTATTCAGCTGTTCTCTTTCTGTTTCAAAAATTTCCGTAATAGTTATTCCTTGAACAACAGTTTTGTGTAACAATGTATTCGTTGCGTGAAGCAATATCTGAAATTTTCCATCTTTAAATTCTTTAATTCTGAAAGTTCTTTCGCCGTAACCTTTCTCTAAACCAAAAGGTAAAATTTTTACTACATCTGCATTATTCGTACTCCAATTGATAATGACTTCTTCGCCTTGTTTAACACGAATTTTATTGGCAGAAAATGTTCGGATTGATGGCGGCAGATTTGGGCGATAACTTCTTTGTTGATGCGCTAAATTTTCGTCATAAATTCTGCGTTTTTCATCATCACTCAACATTTCATACGCTTCCTGAATTTCGCGGAAACGGGCTTCGAAGAAATCGTCGTCGGGATTTTTGTCGGGATGATATTTTAAGGATAATTTTCGGTAGGCTTTTTTGATGTCTTCTTCGGAAGCATTTTCTCCAACGCCAAGAAAATAATAGTAGTTCTTCATATTACAGATGCGGGATTCGTGTTTCGCACTGCAAAAATATGGATTTTAGATTTTAACGAAAAAACGGAAAGAATCACTTCTTTCCGCCTCAAAAAATTGATTAGTTAATTGGAATTTTTATGCTTCTGCCTTTTCAGCTTTGCACGCAGATTTGTGGCAGCATTTTGAAGAGAACTGTGTTTTGAATTTGTTCTTCAATTCAGCATATTTCTCATCATCAAGCTCTCTGATTTTGTCAGCGAATCCGAAAGGAGTTCTCTCTTTGATGTCGTATTCCTCAAAAATACCTTTCATAAATTTTCTTCTTTCGCCCATTTTTTTTGCTGCGAAAGCAACTCCTACTACTGCTAATGCTCCTAAAGCACCTTTTAAACCTGAATTTTTCATTTTCTAAATTTTAAATTTTACGTTTTACTTTTGTTTTCCTCACCCCGATTCTCTACAAAGGAGAAGGAGTTAATTAGGATGTTTTTGATAAAGACGATTGGATTTGTGTTTTACTTTAAAACATTTTTAAAAGATTTTGCTCAAACCAAATCTCAATTCTTTTTCTATTAAAGACGGGTAGATTTTTGTTTTACTTTAAAAATGGTTGAAAAACTATCAAAATATTATTTGGAAAATTTACGTTGTGTTTCTACGGACGAACTAAACTTTTTCTACAAACTTTTCAATCCTACGGAGCTCAAAAACAATTTTGAAACTTTCTTCTACGCAGATTACGCAGAAATAGTACTGTTAAAATCTGCGCAATCTGCTCAATCTGCGATAACTTATTAATTATTCAAGAAAACCTCAATCAAATCCTATTAAAAAAAAACGAACCGAAGTCCGTTTTAAAATTCAATATTGATTTTTCCTGAAAAATCCGCCGTGTTCGCAACGCTTTTTCCACATTTCTTTCAGTCGCTCTTTTTCCTCGTCCGACATTCCACTCATCTTCTCATCAGAAAATCGGTCGCAATTTTTTCTTCCCCAATGTTTTCCTCCTTTTCCGCCAAATCCGCCGAAAAGAATTTTACTCAACACTAAAATTCCCATCGCCTGCCAAAATGTGATGACTTTCACGCCGATAATTTCAGGCAAAAGCAAATTCCAAAGCCACATCACAATTCCCGTTACCGCAAAAAACATCGCAATTCCGCCCACGATAAAAAGCCCGATTCTACCTTTAAATTTATTATTCATTTTCTTATCCTTTCAAATCTTTATACAAAATCGCCATTCTTTTTCGCAGATGCTTTACCGCATAATTTTTTCTGCTGATAATGGTCTTGATATTTTCTCCCTGTTCGTCGGCAATTTCCTGCAGTTTCTTTCCTTCGATTTCATTCTCCACGAAAACCAAACGCTGATTTTCCGGCAATTCTTCCAAGGCTGCGAAAAGCTCCTTCCAAACTTCCTCCCGAAACGCCAAAAGTTCAGGATTTTCAGAATCATCCAACAACAAAATATCTTTCACCGCAAAACTTCCGTCCTCGTCTTCATACACGAAATCCTCCAAATTATCCGTCGTCTTTTTTCGGTATTTATCGATAATTTTATTGTTTGAAACCCGATAAAGCCAACCCCCAATATTCACAATCTCGCCAATGTTGGTCAGGTTGCTGAACTGATACCAAACCTCCTGCAAAATATCTTCCGCATCCTCTGTATTTCGAACTTTCGGTCGGATAAAAGACAGCAGTTTTCCGCCGTAATTCTTCACGGTTTCGCCAATAATGTTGTCTCTTTCGGTTTGCGACATATAAGTTAATTCCAGCTCCATATTTCGTATGACGAGCGAAATTTAATTTTACTTTAAAGAATTTACAATTTTTGCAGAGCGAAGTTGAGCTGCAAATTTTTGGAATTAATTGATCATAGTTTTGTCTTTCTGAAATGTTTTTTTTCGGCGGCGGCTTCGCCGCCGCCGAAAAAAAATTCAAAAAAAACCTGCAATAAAATGACTTCCTACTCTTCTGAAATTTCTTTTATTTTCTGAAAGATGTTCGGGAAATAATTGTTGTAAAAATCCACAAATTCATCCATGGAATTGACTTTGGATTTTAAAAAAGTTCCAGTTTCGATTGGTTCTAAAATATACGCAACATCGGAACCGCCAAAATCCTGTGCATCCAAAACTCCATCATAAATTCAACCAAGATGTTTCAATTTTAGTTCTTCTTTGGGTTTGTTTGTTACTACTTCGCTGAACATTCCGTTATTCTTGGGGTCGAAAAACTTCATCACGCTTCCTTCTTCCCAATTTCCCTCGAAACGGTTTCCCTTCGTCCATTTTGTGTATTGTTCGTCACCGACCAAAGTTTCCCAAACTTTTTCGGGAGTTGCGTTGATTTCTGTTTGAAATTCTAATTGTTTCATGAAAATTAAGAGATTAAGAAATTAAGAAATTAGGGAATTAAGAAATTACTTGCTTGAAATTAAGAATTATAGGCTTTCTCCAAATCGGCGATCACAATTTTCTTCATCGTCATCATTGCCTGAAAAACTTTTTGAGAACGGTCGGTTCCATCGAAACTGTTCATCAGTTCCAACAATCTTTTAGGAGTGATTTGCCAACTTACGCCATATTTGTCTTTCAACCAACCGCATTGACTTTCTTCTCCGCCATCAGAAGTCAGCGAGTTCCATAAATGGTCGGTTTCCTCTTGATTATCGGTCATCACAACAATTGATATTCCTTCCGAAAAATCAAATTGGTGGTCGTAGGAATTATCCATGCAGAAAAAATTATAATTGTCAATAACAAAATGCGCATGTTGCACATTTTCAGGAACTTCTTGGGTTTCATTTCCAACTCCAACTCCGTAAGTCAAAACACTTCCAATTTTAGAATTTGGGAAAATGTTGGTGTAAAACTCCATCGCTTCCATCGCCTTTCCGTTGTTATGATGAATAAACATCAGCGTAGGAATAATTTTTTGTTCGCCCTGTTTTTCACCCAAATAAACCTGCCAAGTCACACCAAACCTGTCTCGAACCCAACCGTATTTTTTACTCCACGGATATTCGCCGAGTTCCATCAATACAATTCCCCCTTCAGCAAGTGATTTCCAATATTTTTCGACTTCTTCTTCGGTTTCGCAAAGGATCATGAAAGAAATCGTAGCATTTTTTTCAAAAGCGGGACCTCCGTTTAACAACATGAAACGCTGCCCAAAAAGGTCGAGATTAATCACCATGGGTGTATCCACCGTAATTTTTCCGCCGAAAGTTTCTACATAAAAATCGGCGGCATGTTTGCCATCGTTATTAAACCAAAGGCAAGGGAAAATATCGTTATTCATAAATTTTGTTTGAAGTTGTTTGAGTTTGTTTGATAGGTTTGAAGTTGTTCAATATTGTTCAACACGGTTCAATAAGTTCAATATTTATCAATTTTTTTTATAAGACTTTTTTTGCGGAATTTTACGACTTTAAGTATCAAATCATAGGGAATCTCTTCATTTAATGCAAACTGAACCGAACCTTTTCCCTGTTTATAGTTAGAAAATTCTTCTGCAAATTCTTCATGTCCGTTCGGTGTGGCGTAAAATCCGATGTGATTTTTATAGCCTGCGAAATAAACCAAAGGTTTTTTGTTTAAAAAGAATGCAGGCATTGCATAAGAGATTCGTTCTTCTGCATTGGGAACTTCGTCCAAAATAATGTTTCGGATTTTATTTAAAATTTCCTGAACTTCTTCAGGAAATTGATGGATATATTTTGAAACTTCACTCACTTAAAATGTGATCTTAATGTTTTTCCACATATTTATGAAATCGGTCTAAAATCGCATACCAACCAACGCGCTGCATTTCTCTTCCGTTCTGAACTTCGGGTTCAAAAACCTGAACAATTTCGGTAGTGTTGTCATCAATTTTATTGAAAAAAACTTCCACTTTTCTACCGTCGTCCAAGTGACTTTTGATGTATTCGTGAACCTTAATTTCATCAAAATAACCCGAAAAATTGTAGCCAAAACTTTTATCTTTATATTCCAATCGGTAATCGAATCTGCCACCTTCACGAAAATCGTTGTCCGCTTTCGGACAATGCCAATTGGTGGTCGGAAAATTCCACTTCACAATATGTCTTGGATTATTAAAATAGTCCCAAGTTTTGAGCAAAGGCTTTAGAATCGTTACTTTGATTGTTATTGGCTCCATAATCTTATTTTTTCTAAAAATAGGAAATTATTTTCAGACGTGAAAATCAGTTAAATATAAGTTAGTGGTTTTCAGTGTACTTGTGGAAATTATTCAAAATAGCGTACCAACCTTCGCGCTGCATTTCTCGGGAGTTTTGCATTTCAGGATCGAAAGTTTCAATAACCTTTGTCGTATTCTCATCCATTTTTTCAAACTGAATTTCCACTTTTCTGCCGTCTTCCAAATGGTATTTTATCAGTTTGTAAGGAATTATCTCGTCATAAATTCCCGCGAAATCAAACCCGAAACTGCCGTCTTTTGCCTGCATTCTCGTTTTGAGTTTTCCACCGACTCTTAAATCGTTTTCCGCTTTCGGGCATTCCCAAGATTCGTGCGCAAAGTTCCATTTCACGATGTGTTCGGGATCGTTGAAGTAGTTCCAAACTTTTTTTACAGGTTCCAAAATGGTAATGTCAATTTTGATTGAATTCATAATTTACTTGTTTGATTTTCTAAATTTACAAAGAAAAGAGTGAACTGCATTCAAACAATTCACCCAATACGTTTTGAATTCTGCTTAATTCATCGATTTAATCCGAACATATTTCCTTCCGGATCCCAACAAAGCGACATAAAGCTCTGCTCAGCAATGGACATTTTGTTTTTATGAATTTTTCTGCCGGCTGCTTCTACGCGACCTTCCTCAATGGAACAGTCAGCCGAAGAAAAATAAACAATGGTTCCCATTCCACCACTTGAAAAGTCTTCCATTTGAATTAATGCACCGCTCGATCCCGGCAAATCCTCCATTGTAAAAGTAAATTCTACCATCTTCATACTTCCGTTCCCATCTTCAGTAGGATCTGACATACCAGTTAACTCCAGCTGAAAACTTCTCCGTAAAAATTCTGTGCTTTTTCAATGGCCTGCACGTAGATTTCGAACCAACCTACAGGATCAAATTTCTGATTTTCCATAATAAATTATGGTTTTGGTGTTATTTAAAAAGTGGACTGCTCGTTCGGATTGTAATTGATCATCCAAGCCGAACCGAATCTGTCGATGAGACTTCCCCAATAATCTCCCCAAAATTGGTCTGCCATTGGAGATTCTACTTTTCCACCGGCGGAAAGTTCGTTGAAAATTCTGTCCGCTTCTTCTCGTGAATCGGGATGAATACTGATAATTGAATTATCGCCAATGCGGAAATTTTCGCCGCCTTCGTTGTTTTTCATTCCGGGCATAATGTCGGAGCCCATCAAAACCTGATCGCCGATATTGATTCCAACGTGCATCACACGGTTTTTAACATTTTCGGGAATTTCCATGCCTTCCTGTGGCGGAATGTCGGCGAAACGCATAATTCCGTACTGGTTAAACTCTGTCTGAAAAACTTTTTTGTAAAAGTTGAAGGCTTCTTCGCAGTTGCCGTCGAAGTTGAGGTAAGGGTTTAGTTTCATAATATTTGAGGTTAAGGTTACATTCCTTTTTCAAAGAGGAGTAAATTCCATTTGTGGCCGTCGGGATCAGCGAAAGTGAAGCCGAAATAACCGTCGTAGCGGTTGGGTTGGTCGATGACTTTTCCTCCGGCATTTTCCAATTTGTCTGTAATTTTTTCGATTTCCTTTTTGGTTTTTGCGCCAATCGTGATGATGATTTCACTAGATTTAGCAGTGTTTGTCGCTTTGGCAGAGACAAACCTCTCAAAAATTTTCTTCCATCCCGAAACCTGGCCAATTGACGCGAACATCGTCTGCCGCTACTTCATAGGCTTTATCGTTATCTACAAACAGATTGTCAAGAAACTGTTTTGCAATTGCTTTATTGTCCATAATATATTGTTTTAAGTGTAGAATAAATGTAGTGAAATGATGTTTTGAATTCTGTTAAAGAAATTTTAATTGGGATTTTTTTAACGACTTTTTGTGTCATAGGAAAGAATTATCGCGCCCGATTCAAAAGTTTTTGTTTGCTTCAGTTTCAGTGTTTTTTGTTCTTCCCAGTTTTCGAATAATTGCAAACCTTTATCTGCAATAATGGGATGAATGCACAGTTGAAATTCATCAATCAAATTCAGTTTCAGCGCCTGAATGATGAGACTTCGGCTTCCAATCAGAATATTTTTGCCTGAATTCTTTTTCAGTTCGTTAATTTCTTCTTCCAAAGATAGATTTGACAATCTTGCGGTTTTCCAATCTACATTTTTCAATGAATTTGAGAAAACAATTTTGTTGATTTGATCAATGGTTACGGCGAAATTGTCTTCGGATTTGTTTCCGGTTGGATTTTGCAGAATTCCGCGCCAATATTCCATCAGTTGAAAAGTTATTCTTCCGTACAAAATATCATCGGCTTCACTCAATAAATTCGTGTAATGACTGTGAAGTTCCTCATCAACAATTCCGATACGGTGATCGCAGTTTCCGTTGATGGTCATATTAATGGCAGCAATTACTTTTCTCATTTTCAGAAAATTATTTTATTTTACCTTCCTTACCCAAAATTCTTCTCATATAACCCAACTGTCCGCTGTGATAGATTTCGTGAAGCATCAATGCGGCTAAATCTTCGATGTTTTCAGGTTTGAAATCATCCATATTTTCTAACAAATTGTTGAGTTCTGTTACAGATTTTTCGAAATAGGTTTTCAGAAATTCTAAATCCTGAAGTTCATCGATATGTTCCAAAGGTTTTGCGCCGCGGTCGTAATATTTGAATTCATCTTTATTCCAAACCGGATTTCCGCCAAGTATTTGGATAAAAGCATTTCGGATAAAAATTAAATGACCAAAAATCCAGTTGAAACAGTTGGCTTCACCGTTGGGAAATATCATTGAGTCTTGGTGAGAAATTCCTTCAATATTTTTGGTGATGACACTATTATTGAATTCTGTTTGGGTTTTGAGGAGTTGTACTGCGTTGGATTTCATTTTCGAATTTGCTAAAAACTTTTATTCAAAGTTAAAATGAAATGAATCCAAAGTCACTTGTCATAGGACAAGAAATTTGGGAAACCTATAAGTTTTAATAGAGTTAGAAATTTCCTGCTGAACCTACAAATTCTAAAACTTCAATTGTTTGCTGAACATTGTCACAACTTTGATAACGCTGTTTTTGAAATTCAATAAAAGACTGAACTACCAACAGTTACTTTTGAATGGCTTCATCCTGATATTTTGAAATGTGAATGAAAGTATTTCCGTTTTCTTTCAGATTTCTGTAACAGATTCTTGACTGATCAAGATTTTTGAAATCTTTATAAAGCTACAGAAATATTTTGCTCGTTTTGGGCAACAAATTTTTGCAGAACAGTGCAATTCACGAGTACGTTAATCATAAAGTTATAATTTTTAGTCAAAATTTTCTTTCCCCAACCCTAAAGGGTGAAAATTTTTTTCAACTCAAATCTCTCTTCGAATTCTGCTTAAAGATGAATCAGTTATTCCCAGGTAGGACGCAATTTGCTTTAATGGTGCAAATTTGATGATGTCGGGTTTTTCTTTCATTAAATTTAAATAACGGTTCGTTGCAGATTCGGTAATCATTTCCAAAGAGCGCTGCTTCATCGAAAAAACCTGGACCGAAAACCAAAATCTTCCCCATTCCCGAAGCGCTTCAATTTTATGGAATAGTTCCTGAAAAACATCGTACTCAATTTTCCAGAGAACGCAGTCGGTAACGGCCTGTAGATTTTCTTTGCTCGGAATTTTTTGAAATAAAGAAGATGGAATAATCACAATTTCATTCGACGTAAAAAACTCGGTCGTGATTTCATTATTGTCGTAATCGTGAACGAAAGCCCGAACCAATCCTTCTTCCAAAAGATAATATTCATCGGAAGTTTCGCCTTCTTTCAATAGAAAATCTCCTTTTTTAAATTCCACACGAATATGTGATTCTGAAAGTTTTTTCAGATCTTCTTCTGAGAAAAGTGGATGTTGGTAAATGTAAGAGAAAACAGGATTCATTTAATAAAAATAACAAAAAACGGAAGCTTCTGCTCCCGTTTGTGGTAGAAATTCTATCAATTATTTCAAAGAGTTCAACGCTGCTTCGTAATTTGGTTCCTGAACGATTTCCGGAACTTGTTCTGTATAAACAACGTTATTATTTTCATCCGTCACAATTACCGCTCTTGATAGCAAACCTTTCATTGGTCCGTCCACAATTGTTACTCCGTAGTCGTCTCCAAAAGTTCCTCGGAAATCGGATAAAGTTTCTACATGGTCCAAACCTTCTGCTGCACAGAATCTGCCCAAAGCAAACGGCAAATCTTTAGAAACATTAATCACCACAGTGTTTTCTAAATTCCCCGCTTCTTCATTAAATTTTCTTGCAGAAGCGGCGCAAATTCCAGTGTCAATACTTGGAAAAATGTTGAAGATTTTTCTTTTTCCGTTGTAATCTTCCAAAGTTTTCACCTCCAATTTATCATTTACTAAAGCTAAATCCTTTAACGATAAACCAACTTCAGGAAGTTTTCCGATAGTGTGAATTTCATTTCCTTTTAATGTAATATTTGCCATAATGTTTAATTTTTAATTTTCTCAAAAATACGGAATATCATCCGCAAAGTAAATTAATGAAAGGTTAAATTAGTCTTAAAGTTTGCAGAAGAGCCTACATAATTGCAATTTTTTATATCAAATTTTATCTTTGACAAGATGAATGATGGAGATGATTTTAAGGCAGAATTATTGCAGCAAAAAACACCGAATTCAATAAAAACAATTTATGAAATATTTAAAACTGAACGACGGAAACCAAATCCCCGCAATTGGTTTCGGTACCTATAAAGCAACTGAAGAAGAAGGAATTGAAGCCGTAAAAACCGCTCTGCGAAACGGCTATCGATTAATCGACGGTGCCGCAAAGTACGAAAACGAAGTCGCCGTTGGAAAAGCCATCAAAGAAAGCGGAATTCCACGCGAAGAAATTTTTGTAACCACGAAAGTTTGGCGGGAAAATTTGGGTTACGAAAACACGAAAAAAGCATTCGAAGATTCTTTACAAAAATTGAATTTGGATGATGTGGATTTATACCTGATTCATTGGCCTGCAAATGCGAAAAATTTTGAAAATTGGCAGGAAATAAATGCCGAAACTTGGCGTGCAATGGAAGATTTGCAAAAAGAAGGCAAAATAAAATCCATCGGTGTAAGCAATTTTTGGGTTGAACATTTGGAAGCTTTAATGAAAACCGCAATAGTAAAACCTGCTATCAACCAAATCGAATTTCATCCCGGATATTGGCAACCGGAAGTCACCGAATTTTGTCAAAAACACGGAATTGTAGTGGAAGCATGGTCTCCATTAGCAAGAGGAAAGGTTTTTGAAAATCAAGCGCTAAAAAAAATTGCAGAAAATCATGGAAAATCTGTTTCACAAATTTCATTGCGGTGGATTGTTCAACATGGCGTAGTTCCCATTCCTAAATCGACAACAGAGGAAAGAATTCTCGACAATATCTCCATTTTCGATTTTGAATTAAATTCTGACGAAATGAAAACAATGAATGAGCTTCCTGAAATGGGTTTCAGTGGCGAGTTACCGAATATTTGGCCGGATAGAATTCCGCAAGAATAATTTCAAAATCAAATATTCTGAAGCTCCCATAACTTCACAAAAAATCCTTAAATTTGTATTCCTTAAAAATTCAATAATTAAACTACAATAATGTCACAGGCAAAAATTTACTACACATTGACGGACGAAGCGCCAATGTTGGCTACACACTCGTTTTTACCGATTGTAAAAGCATTCACCAATTCTGCAGATATCGAGATTGAAGTTCCCGATATTTCTTTGGCAGGAAGAATTTTAGCAAATTTCCCTGAATTTTTAAAGGACGACCAAAAAGTTCCTGATTATTTGGCTCAATTGGGTGAATTGGCGACCAAACCTGAAGCAAACATCATCAAATTACCCAATATTTCAGCTTCTGTTCCACAGTTGGAAGAAGCAATTGCCGAACTTCAAAAACATGGTTTCGCAGTTCCAAATTATCCTGCAGAACCGAAAAATGACGAAGAAAAAGCAATCAATGCAAAATATGCCAAAGTTCTTGGAAGTGCGGTAAATCCTGTGTTGAGAGAAGGAAATTCCGACCGTAGAGCTCCGAAATCCGTGAAAGATTACGCAAAAGCCAATCCACACAAAATGGGAGTTTGGAATGCAGATTCTAAAACTTCTGTGGCACACATGAATTCGGGAGATTTCTATGGATCAGAAAATTCAATGACGGTTGAAAACGCAGGAAAATTCAGAATTGTTTTTTATGGAAATGATGATTCAGAGAAGGTTTTGAAAGATTATGCACCTTTGAAAGCAGGAGAAATTATTGATACTTCAGTTTTGAGTGTGAATACCTTAAAATCATTCGTGCAGGAAGCCATTGATGAAGCGAAAGAAAAAAATGTACTTCTTTCCGCACATTTGAAAGCGACCATGATGAAAGTTTCTGACCCTATTATTTTCGGGGCGATTGTAGAAACTTATTTTAAAGATGTTTTTGAAAAATATAAAGATACTTTCGCGGAGTTAGATATCAATCCGAATTTTGGTTTGGCGACACTTTTCGAGAAAATTTCGGGAACTCCGAAAGAGACCGAAATAAAAGCAGATATTGAAAAAGCGATCGAGAACGGACCAAGAATCGCGATGGTAAATTCTGACCAAGGAATTACGAATTTCCACGTTTCTTCGGATGTTATTGTAGATGCTTCAATGGCAGCGCTTGTTCGTGGAGGCGGAAAAATGTGGAACAAAGAAGGCAAAGAGGAGGACACGGTTTGCATTATTCCGGACAGAACTTACGCAGGTTTCTACGAAGCGATTATCGATGATATGAAAGCAAACGGTGCGATTGATCCGAAAACTTTTGGCTCCGTTCCGAATGTTGGTTTAATGGCGCAAAAAGCTGAAGAATACGGCTCTCACGACAAAACTTTCCAAATGACTGCAGAAGGAACCGTGAAAGTAGAGGACGAAAACGGCAACACGTTATTGGAGCAAAAAGTTTCGAAAGACGATATTTTCAGAATGTGTCAGGTGAAAGACGCTCCAATTCAAGATTGGGTAAAATTGGCGGTAAACAGAGCAAGACTTTCCAACACTCCTGCTATTTTTTGGTTGGATAAAGGAAGGGCGCACGATTCGCAAATCATCAAAAAAGTAGAAAAATATTTGAAAGGTTACGACTTGACCGGACTTGACATCAGAATTATGGATGTGAAAGACGCCATGTTGGAAACTTTGAAAAGAGGACGTGAAGGAAAAGACACCATTTCCGTTTCTGGAAATGTTTTGAGGGATTATTTAACCGATATGTTCCCAATTTTGGAACTCGGAACTTCCGCAAAAATGCTTTCAATAGTTCCATTGATGAATGGAGGTGGTTTGTTTGAAACCGGAGCAGGCGGTTCTGCACCAAAACATATCGAGCAATTTATTGAAGAAGGTTATTTACGTTGGGATTCTCTAGGTGAATTCCTTGCGTTACAGGCGAGTTTAGAGCATTTATCTCAAACGCAAGACAATCCAAAAGCGAAAGTTTTATCCGATGCTTTAGATACTGCAAACGCAAAATTTTTGGCAACCGACAAATCTCCGGCTAGAAAAGTAGGCGGAATTGACAACCGTGGTTCGCATTTTTATTTAGCGATGTATTGGGCAGGAGCTTTGGCCAACCAAACTGCAGATGCAGAAATTGCTGAAAAATTCAAACCAATCGCTGCGGCAATGCAGGAAAATGAAGCCAAAATCAATGAAGAATTAATCGGCGCACAAGGAAAACCTCAAGATATTGGCGGATATTATCAACCCAATTTTGCAAAAACCGATGCGGCGATGAGACCGAGTGAAACTTTGAATGATATTGTAAATTCGATTTAAAATTCCCCTGTCATTGCGAGGAACGAAGCAACCGGGGATGGCAAAAATTGGACAGAAATTTTTGACGGGGTGGTTTTAGCAATCCCTATAAAATAAATTAGAAACTTCCCGAAATTTTGGGAAGTTTTTTTACAATAAATTTTGCAGATTAAAAATAATTTCCAAATTTGTAAAATAAGCAACCGAAAAAGTGAAACAATTCATAGTTAGTTTTTTTAGTGTTTAACGAAAATTTCCCGCCATCAAAAGCGGGAAATTTTTATTTATTTCAATTTTAAAGAGACTTTTTTTAAAGCATTTTCAAATTATTCACTTCCAATTCTGTAAGGATTCTCCAGTGTCCGCGTTTGATATTTTTCTTGGTCAATCCTGCAAACATCACCCTGTCGAGTGCTTCGACTTCATAACCCAACTTCTGGAAAATTCTGCGCACCACCCTATTCCAACCGATGTGGATTTCGATGCCGATTTCGTTTTTCGGTTTGCCGTCGATGTAGGAAATACTGTCCACTTCTGCAACGCCTTCTTCCAAACGGATTCCGTCCGCAATAGTGTTTAAGTCTGCTCTATCGAGTTTTCTGTCCAGAGTGACGTGGTAAATTTTCTTCATATTGAATGAAGGGTGCGTCAACTTTTTGGTTAAATGTCCGTCGTTGGTTAAAAGAATGACTCCAGTTGTGGAACGGTCCAATCTTCCCACTGGAAAAACTCGGTAAGGTGAAGCATTTGCCACCAAATCCATCACGGTTTTTCTGGCTTTTTCGTCTTTGGTAGTTGAGATATACCCTTTTGGTTTGTTGAGCAAAACGTAAACAGGTTTTTCAGGCGTAATTCCCTGTCCATCAAAAATAACCTTATCCGTTTTCTGAACTTGATAACCCATTTCTGTCACCACTTTTCCATTGACTTGAACCAATCCTTGCGTGATTAATTCGTCGGCTTCTCTTCTTGAACAGATTCCCGAATTGGCGATGTATTTATTGAGTCGGATTGTTTCTTTCGGAACCTCTTTTGAAAGCTTGTCGAACCTTCTTTTTTGCACAAAAGAACGAGTTCTTTCCGCATCATCATTTCGGTCAAAAGATTTCTTGAATGGTTTTTTAGGACCGAATTTGCTGTCTCCTTTTTCGTATTTATCTCTTGTATCAAAAGATTTTCCCGTTCTTTTTCCTGCAGGTTTTCTTGAGGTTTTCTCGAAATTTTTTTCGTAAGATTTAGCTTCCGACTGCGACATCAATCTTGGTTCTCTTGCAGGTTTTGCAAATTTTTTTTCCGCTGAACCTTCAGATTTTGGAGCACGTGAAGCAACAGGTTTTGTTCTTCCTGCAGAAGGTTTTGAAGTTCGTGAAGAAGAAATTCTCGGTCTTCTTGGTTTATCGTTGTCTCGGCTCATCGTCTGAAAAATTTTTGCAAAGATAGGTTTTTTTTGGCGGGATGCCGGAAGATGGATGCTGGAAGTCACAAAATTCTGCAAATGATTCCGCAAAAATCTTTCCCTTAATTTTTAGAATATTATAGGTATCCTATTTCGTATTTCGAAGTTCGTATTTCGCTTTTCGTAATTCATATTTCTGCTGGATTCCATTGGCCAACATCGCGAAGATCCCGATGAGAAGCCAAATTCGCAAAACATTGAGGTTCGCAAATTTTGAATATTTAGTTTTGTTGAGTACTAAATAAACTGAAAGTATCTGCACGAAAATACTTGTCGCAAAATAATAACTCATAATGCTGTGCAAACCTTTCTGATGAATAATCAGCATAGAACAAATTTGTGCGAAAATCAAGAGAACGACTATGATTCCCCTCGTTGTGTATTTATGAAAAACATTCGCAATCGTGCGATAACCGAAAACTCTATCGGCATTTTTGGTCAAAGTGTCTTTAATAATGTCGATGATTAAAAGCATCAAAAAGATGAAAACCGCCATCAGAAAAACATTCATTGAAAAGGTTTGGTAATACATCAACATTCCGAAAAATGGGTATAAAGTCAAACTGACGAAAGTTAAATTATTGATAATTAAAATCTTGCTCAATTTATGACTGTAAAACCACATCAAAAATTGATAGATTAAAAAGAAAAAGAAAACCCTTGGCGAAATTAAAAATGCAATCGTGAGCGAAAATAAATTCAGCAATAAATAGGCGTATAGAAAATATTTTTGCTTGAAAAAACTCTGTAACCGAGTTCGGAACGGTTTGGTTAATTGGTCTTTTTCCCGATCGTAAAATTGATTGATAATTCCACCTGCCAAAATACTTAAAACCGCACAAAATATAATTCCGTGGACTTTGAAATCGAACACGAAATTCCTCAAACTTTCTTCCTGATTGAACAGAAAAAAAGTAGAAACATAAAGTGCAAAAGTAAGTAAAACGGTCACGAAAAACCTGGCTCCCAAAAGGAAGCCAATCAATTGCGATATTCTGTAAAGGATAGGGTTTTTCATGAATTTAAGCCGAATAAAAGTAAAAATATTTCAAATTTTCCGACTTAAATAATTAGAATCTGTAAATGACTTCTTTATGGAAACCTTCCAACATTTTTTCTGCTTTTTTGTAATCTTTAGTGAAACCCAAAATATAACCTCCACCGCCGCTTCCGCAGAGTTTTAAGTAATAAGCATTCGTATCAAGACCTTTTTTCCAGGCGTTGTAAATATTTTGCGGAATCATGGGTTTGAAATGTTCGTATGCCCAAACTGAAAGATTTTTCAGGTTTTTGAAAAGTGGATTCATTTCTTTTTTCAAAAAAGCGTCGATACAAGCGTTGTTGTAACGGATAAACTCTTCCTTTAAGGTTTTTCTGAAACCTTCCGTCTTCATTTTTTCAAAGAAAATCTGAACCATTGGTCCCGTTTCTCCCGTCATTCCCGAATCGATGAGGAAAATCGCTCCTTTTCCTTCGTGACTTGCTGGAATGGAAACTTTATCTACATTCTCCTTATTTTCAATTAAAATCGGAAGATTCATGTAGCAAATCAGCGGATCAATTCCCGAACTTTTTCCGTGGAAATAGGATTCCATTTCGCCGAAAACTTTTTTCAGGTTTTTCAAATCGTCTTTTGAAATGTTTTCAGGAACCAATTTATTCACCGAATACCTCTCAAAAATCGCTGCAACCAACGCTCCTGAACTTCCCACTCCATATCCTTGCGGAATATTGGAATCGAAAAATAAACCTTTTTTAATGTCTTTTTGAAACGCTGAAATGTTCAGTTTAAAATTTTCCGGAAGTTCCAAATTTTTCAAATATTCGGAATATTTTTGAAGTGAAACGTTCGATTTTTTCTCAAATTCGGAATCCAAATCGGACAATTTCATCGTTCCCTTGTAGAAACTATAAGGCAAAGTAAGTCCCTGCGAATCTTCGATAATGCCGTATTCGCCGAACAACAGGATTTTTGCGTAGAATAAAGGATTGGTCATAGTTTATTAATTCCTTGATTTACTGGTGCAAAGATACGGAAATTTTGGTGCAGATGGATGCAATTGGTGCAAGAAACGAAAAAACAATATTTGAACTCAATTACATTTTTAATGTTTCTTGCCATTTGTATAAACCGAAGACTGTGATTTCATGCTTGGATACTCTGAAAATTATCCTATAACCTTTGAATATGAATTCTCTAATATTTTCATCATCGAAAAACGTTGATTTTCTAAATGAAAAAACAGGAAATTGTGGAATTGATAATGATTTGGTCAAAATATCCTCTTCAAATTTCTCTGCTGCAATGGGTTTATCTTTTGCAATATATTCGGTTTGTTTTGAAAGTTTATGGATAAATCTTTTGGTGAAAATCACTTTCATTTCAAACGAAGTTTCCCTAACTCTTCTTTCGCTTCTTCATAATTAAGAAACTCTGCATCTTCACTCACCATATAAGCATAATCTTCTTGGACTTCTCTTTTCAATTTTTCAAATTCCTCACTGCTTTCCACAATTTCAAGTTCAGATTTTGAAAATGTATTCAGGATCTTCATTAACTTTTCTTTGATGGATTGATTATATTGAATGATTAGGGTTTCCATAATTTCTTATCTAGAAAAACAAATTTAAGAAAATAAATAGAATATTTTTTTGGTTACGTAAGATTAAAAAACTTTGTGTAAACTTACCTTCCCCACATCATATTCACGTACACACTCTGTAAACTATCTCCCTTCTTTAAATCTTTTGGTACTCCCCATCCGGTATTATATAATTCGGATAAAGTCTTAATCGATTCTGGATTTTCTTGAGAAGCACCTTTTAATAAATAATAAATGACAAAATCTCTATCGCCAAGATTCAATTTTTTTTATCGCAGATAATTCAAATTTTCCATTGTTATTCAACTTAATAATCACTTATAAAATTTTATTATGAGAGTAATTATTATTATATTTATTTATCATGATAATATTGTAGGGAAGCATTTCTGCATAATTTATCTTACTACTATAATAGTTTTCTAGTCTTGCGTAAGACGCTTGAGAACCTCTGGTTATGATGTCAGTTTTAAGTTGAAAAATTTCTTTTTCTGTTAATAAAGAAGAATCCGTTATTTTACAACCTATAAAAGCAAGTATTAAAAACAACCATATTAATGAGTAATTAGTCTTAATTTGCCTACGCCCCCTCCTTATCACTCAAAATCTTCGCCTTTACAAACCGAATTAAAATCAATCCAATCAAAAAGAAAATCGACATCGACAAGGCGGAATATCTCATATTGTGATATTTCTCAATCATCGTCGCAAAAATGAAGGTTCCCAGAATAATCGCCAATTTTTCTAGCACGTCGTAGAAACTGAAATAGGTGGTATTGTCCATTCCGTCTTCAGGCAGAAGTTTGGAATAAGTGGAACGCGACATCGCTTGTAAACCGCCCATCACCAAACCGATGATTCCGGCAATTCCGTAGAATTGGTATTCTACATTTGGGTTATCTCTTTTCAAATAATACGCCGATAGACACGCCACAATCCACAACACAATCGCAATGGAAATCACGTTTTTGTTCCCTATTTTTCTAGATAATCTTGAGAAAATCACCGCACCAATAATCGCCACAATCTGAATCACGAGAAGCGTCATAATCAATTTATCTTGCGCCATATTGATTTCGCTTTTCCCGAAAAGTGTCGCCATCAGGAAAATCGTCTGCATTCCCACGCTGTAGAAAAAGAAACTCGAAAGGAAAAATTTTAGGTTTCTGTCTCGGAATAATTTGTTTCCCACTTTAAATAATTCACGGAAACTCTGTTTCGTTATGTCAATGTAGAAAGCGATATTGTCTTTCAAAACTTCCCAGAAACCGCCATTTTCCTCATGCCTTTTAAAAATATTTTTGTAATTCAAAAGCACCAAATCTTTCGGCAACTGATCTTTCACATTTCCAAACTGAGGTAAATGTTTGAAAGTGTATTGCGAAAATCCAAACCACCACGCTCCTGTAATTAAGAAGGAAATTCGGGTGTAAATCTTCGCCTGTTGAGCATCTTTGGCCAAAATCTGAATCAAAACCAAACAGATAATCACCAAAATCACCGAACCGATATATCCGTAAACATAACCTTTTGCGGAAAGTGCATCCTGTTTATCGGGCGTCGCAATATCGGGCAAAAACGAGTTGTAGAAAACCAAACTTCCCCAAAAACCGACACTCGCCGTAATGCTGAAAAGCAGTCCGAGGAAAACGTTGTTCATTCCCGTAAACATCGCCAAACCCATACAGGAAGTCGCTCCCAGATAACAGAAAAATTGAAGGAAAGATTTTTTATTACCAATCGTATCTGCCAAAGAAGACAAAATCGGCGACAAAAACACGACAATCAAAAAAGAAATCGTCAATGAGTAGCCGTAAACTGCATCCGGTTGATATTCTCTGCCAAAAATTTTAATCAGATGGCGAATAGGAACATCGATCCACTGTCCGGTTTCCTGAACATATTCCTTTTTTTCCGATGCAGTGGTGAGAATTGCGTAATAGATCGGGAAAATGGTTGAAGTAATCACCAATGAATATACGGAGTTCGCCCAATCGTAAAGCGCCCAAGCTTTCATGATTTTGGGGTTGTTCTTTATATTCTGCGTTTTCGGAATGTCGTTTTCAGGCATTTTTATAATAATTATTAAACAAAAATAAAAAAACCATTAAGAATCTGCTGAAAAAATTCATTAATAATTCTTAATGGTTGTATTTTAGAAGTTACAAACCTTACATGTTCTCGATTACGATTGCAGAAGCTCCACCTCCACCGTTACAGATTGCGGCAGCTCCGTATTTTCCGTTGTTTTGTTTTAGAACGTTGATTAAAGTCACGATGATTCTGGAACCTGAACTTCCAAGTGGATGTCCCAAAGAAACCGCTCCGCCATTCACGTTTACTTTATTTGAATCTAATCCCAAAATCTTATTATTCGCCAAACCAACCACTGAAAATGCTTCGTTAAATTCAAAGAAATCGATGTCTGAAAGTTCAAGGTTTGCTTTTTTCAATGCGATTGGGAGTGCTTTTGCGGGAGCTGTTGTAAACCATTCCGGAGCTTGAGCGGCGTCTGCGTAGGAAACGATTTTCGCTAAAGGTTTCAAACCCAATTCTTCCATTTTTTCTTTCGACATTAAAACCAAAGCAGAAGCACCGTCGTTCAAAGTAGAAGCGTTTGCAGCGGTAACTGTCCCGTTTTCTTTTTGGAAAACTGTCGGCAAAGTTCCGATTCTGTCGAAGTTGACGGATTTGTATTCTTCGTCTTCGCTAAAAATTACAGGATCTCCTTTTCTTTGTGGAATTTCCACTGAAACTACCTCATCAGCAAATTTTCCTTCGCTCCAAGCTTTTGCGGAACGTTTGTAAGATTCAACGGCGAAATTGTCCTGGTCTTCTCTGGAAATATGGTGTTCTGCCGCACATTTTTCCGCACAAACTCCCATGTGGACTTTGTTGTAAACATCGGTCAATCCGTCGAGAACCATTCCGTCCTGCATTTTTACGTCACCGAGTTTTGTGGCGTTTCTTGCGTTAAAATAATGTGGAACCGAAGACATATTTTCCATTCCGCCTGCAACGATCACGTCTGCATCACCTGCTTTAATTGCTTGTGCAGCCATCATCACGGCTTTCATTCCTGATGCACAAACTTTGTTGATGGTTGTGGAGGGCGTTTCGTTGGACAAACCTGCTCCCAACGCAGCTTGACGAGCGGGAGCTTGACCTTCTCCTGCCTGCAAAACATTTCCCATATACACTTCCTGAACCAATTTCGGGTCGAGACTGATTTTGTCTAATGCACCTTTAATTGCGGTTGAACCTAATTTCGTTGCGGGTACCGAAGCCAAACTTCCCATGAAACTTCCCATTGGTGTTCTTGCTGCAGATACGATGAATACTTCTTTCATTATGATTTTATTTAATTTGAAATTCGAAATTTGATATTTGACATTTTTTCACCATTAAGATTGTGAAGTGATTAAGAAAATTATCACCCCAATTCTTTGAGGATTTAGTTAAATCTGAATTGAAGTTAAATTATTTTCAACCCAACAATCCTTAATATTTTCTGAAATATTTTCCTCAAAACCTCGATTTTATTAATGGTTTAAACCTAAATATTTTCAATCATTTCCACGTTGAAATCATTTCACTTTTATCACGCCAAATTACGAAAAAAAGCGCACTTTCTAAAAGTACGCTCCTTGAAATTTAATTCTATGATAATCAGAAATCTAGCTTCATTAAATCTATGCCGATTTGGATTCCGTTTTTGTTGGGAAATAAAGCGTGGTCATTGAAAATCGGGGTCAAGTCTTTTTTGATGAACAAATTGATTCCGCCGTAACTCACACTCAACTTCGCTCCGAATAGAAAGGTATTTACTCCGTGATCAAGCGTGTAATCGTACTTGCTGAATTTATTGTCTTGATCGTAATATTTCACTTTCACGATATTTCTTAGATTCACTCCCGCATAAACTCCAGCTCCAATTCTGAATTGTCTTGATTTTCCGTCCAAATATTTTTGATCTTCATAATCTGTATATTTCGGATTCAGAACCCACTGAAAATCAACCGGTAAAGTCAAATAAACATTTCGCAATTTTGAACGTTTCAAACTTCCTTGAGTAAAATCCTCGAAATAAATCTGCTCGTTATTTTGCGCCACAACCAAAGGTCTTTTCGGCATATACGTATCGCTTCTGTACGCCAAACCGTAGTGAATAAAGAACGGACTTTCAAAACTCCCAAGCTGTCTCTCCTTTCTCGCCTGAATTTCGAAACTGTGCGAATTTCCAATCCTCATTTTCGAATCGTTTTCAAATGGATTCAAACTTCCCGCATCTTTGGTAAGGTTCATGAAACCGTAACTTACCGCGAGATAATCGTTCTTCAAATAATCTTTTGGCGTTTTCTCCTTTTTTGTTGAAACCTGCACCATTCCGCCTTGTTTATTAGAAATAACGACGGTTGTTTTAACGGTATCAGAATTCTTTTTGAAAACAGAATTCACCGCAGTTTCCTTTGTTATTTTTTGTAATTCCGCATTTTCGGCGTCCACTTTATCGTTGATGATTTTTTCGTATTTTTCTGCAATTGTCATTTTTCTTGCTTTCAATTCTTCGGAGGAAAGATTTCCAGATTGGAAGTTTTTTTCCACCAAATTCATTTCGTCGTTCATCTTCAATTTTTCAGAAGTTACGATGCTGTCGATTCTTGCAGTATATTTTTTAATGTCGTCGTCCATTTTTCCTTGTTGCGAAAAGACTGAAATTTGGCACAAGAATACACTTAGAAAAAGTAGTTTATTTTTCATTTTAATAATTTTTAGAGTTAAAATTGATATGGATTTTTGCTAGCAGAATTTTATTGCTCGTCAGAATAAACAGTGATTCCGAGAATTTTCACTTCTTTGGGTTTTCTCAAATTCACGCCCATTTTTCCTTCGTCATTTTCCTGTTGTTCTTTGTAGGATTTATCGACTTCTCGTCCGAAAAGGAGCTCGTTTGCAGTGATATATTTTGTTTTTTCTTTCACAATTGGTTGTTGCGCCAAAACTGGTTTATTCTCAATATTTGGAACGATGACTTTCGGTGAATCTTCTTTTTCCGGCTTAATCACATTTTCAACAATTGACTTTTGATTATTCTGAGTTAAAGTCTTTTCATCATTAACTTTAACAGCGGTTTTATCTGAAGAATTAACTGTTGAATTCGAAGTTTTATTGATCGCTATTTCCTGTGAATTATTAATTTGTATTGGTTGAATATTCTCAATTTCTTCGATAGGAATTGATTTTTCATTTTGCTTTAAGTTCGGTTCCTCTGTATTCACAAATTCTGGATTTACCGATTTTTGGTTTAAAAAATAATTCACCACCAATCCTAAGGAAACTACCATTAAAAAGATCGCCGCATACTTCCAATAATTGATTTTCTTGGCGACAACCACTTTCTTTTCTTCCGAATTTTCCAATTGCGATTCAATTCTTTCCCAAAGATTCTCAGTAGGAATTTCCGATTGGTTTTCGTATTGGTTTTTTAATTTATTTTTTAACGAATTTTTCATTTTCTTGAGTTCTAAAAAATTCAACGAGCCATTTTTTGGCCTTATTCAACTGACTTTTGCTGGTTCCTTCACTGATGTTCAGGATTTCAGCTATTTCTTGGTGCTTTTTGTCTTCAAATACATAAAGATTAAACACGAGTTTGTAACCTAAAGGCATTTGCGACAATACTTTCTCTAAATCGAAATCTGGGAAATTCTCCATTTCTTCATCTGAAATTTCATCCCCAATATGTTCAATTTCTCCCTCTACGTAAAGTAGATTTTTGCTTTTTCTAATGAAATTGATGGAGTCATTCACCACAATTTTTCTTAGCCAAAACGGAAAGCTTTTCGAATCCCGACAATCTTCAATTTTTGTAAATGCCTTAAAAAAAGCCGTCACCAAAATATCTTCCGCATCATCGAAATTATTGACATACGATTTTGCAACGGCGAGCATTTTTCCAGAAAACATTTCGTAGATGGTTTTCTGAGCGAGTCGGTCTTGCTTTATTGCCCGATTAAAAATATGTTGAAAATCGTTTTGCATGGTTGCTTTCTATTAATAAGACGCAGGATTTTTGAAATGGTTGCCTGAAAGATTAAAAAAAATACACTTTTTTTGAAAGTGTATTTAAAGTACTGATTTTTAGATGATTAAATTTAATGCTTAACCTCGCCAATTTCCGCCGGATTGTGTTTGTGTTTGAACATTACTGCGAATAAGATTGCTATAATTAAAGCATAAGCAGCGAAAACAAGCCATATTTCATGCCACATTTTGTCGCCATTTGGATGCGTGAAATACTTTTGAATCAACCAACCACTTACCAAACTTCCCATCACAGCTCCGAAACCGTTGGTCATCATCATGAACAAACCTTGAGCGGAAGAACGAATTTTATAATCGGTAGTGGTTTCCACGAAAAGAGAACCGGAAATATTGAAAAAATCGAAAGCCATTCCGTAAACGATACAGGAAAGAATAATCAATCCCAAACCAAATCCAACAGGAACTCCATAAGCGAAAAGTCCGAAACGTAAAACCCACGCAAACATGGAGATCAACATCACGTTTTTAATTCCATATTTCTTTAAAAAGAATGGAATCGCAAGGATGAAAAGCGTCTCCGAAATCTGCGAAATCGACATGATTAAAGTGGAACGTTTCACCACAAAACTTTCAGCATATTCAGGAATTTTACCGAAGTCGGAAAGGAAAGTATCCCCGTACATATTCGTTAATTGTAACGCCGCTCCCAAAAACATGGAGAAGAAAAAGAACAGCGCCATTTTATAGTCTTTAAATAAAGAAAAGGCGTTTAACCCTAATTTTTCCGATAAAGTTGCATTTTTCGGAATTAGGTTTTGCGGTGGACATTTTGGTAAAGTAAATGAGTAGATTCCCAATATAATGGCAAAAACTGCCGCGATGTAAAATTGATTTCCAGAATCTTTATTTCCTGTAAGATTGGTAATCCACATCGCCGCAATAAACCCGATGGTTCCCCAAACTCTAATCGGTGGGAAAACCTTTACCACATCGTATCCATTATTTTTAAGAACATAATAAGCGATTGAATTCGAAAGGGAAATTGTCGGCATGTAGAACAACATCGCGATCAACATCACCCAAAAGAAATAATCGGGACTTGTAATTTGTGGAAGAAAAAACAGGGTAATTCCATAGAGAATATGTAAGATACCGTACAGTCTTTCAGCATTCATCCATCGGTCGGCGATAATTCCGGTCAAAGCGGGCATGATAATGGACGCGATTCCCAAAGTCGCAAAAACTTTTCCGAACTCTTCTCCACCCCACTGTTTTGTTCCAAACCAATACACACCAATGGTGATGAGCCAGGCTCCCCAAACGAAAAACTGCAGGAACGACAAGATGGTTAATCTTAATTTTAAATTCATAGTTTAATGATAAAATTTATTCTATTTTCTTATTTCTTCTCTTGATTTCCTTTTGAAGTTCAAGTGCTGCGTCGAAATCTTCTTCCCTTACCGCATCTTCCAGAAGCTTATTGATTTCGGAAATCGAGAGGGTGGACAAATCGCCCTCATTTGCAACGGGTTCGTCCATTTCAACTTCCTTGGAAACGTCCTCCAATTCCAATAAAATTCCGGCTTCATTTAAAACTTGGTGGGTGGTATAAATAGGCGCATCAAAACGAACGGCCATTGCGACAGCGTCGGAAGTTCTCGCATCCATTATGAGTTCTTCCTTGTTTTCCTTGTTTTTAAAATTAATGTTCGAAAAGAAAACGCCATCTACAATCTGATAAATGATAACTGAAGTGAGCTCGTAATTTGCGGTGATCACAAATTTTGAGAATAAATCGTGCGTCAAAGGTCGTGGCGGATGAATATCCTTTTCCAGTCCCAACGAAATCGATTGTGCCTCGAAATTACCGATTACAATGGGAAGTTTCACGTTGGTTTCCTCATGCTCCAAAAGCAGGGCATAAGCACCGGATTGCGTTTGGCTGTAGGAAATTCCGCGTATGATCAATCTTTTATAATCCATAACCACAAATATACTTTAATTTTTAAATTCGGGATTTGAAATTTTATTTTTTTTAAGAAATCCTGATAAACTTAACCCCTTTTTCAATGGTCGGGAACTTGATCGGTATTAATATCGATAACGAACTTACTTCCCTGCCCAACATTTTCTTTCACAAACTTGGCGTTTAAGAATCGGATCCTTGAATCGATATTGCTTAAACCAATTCCAGGATTGATTTCTTTTGTAGAAAAACCTTTACCGTTGTCTTTCACGACAATTCTCAGCGCTGGTTTATGATAAGTAATTTCCAGCTTTCCTTCCGTAGCTCCGGCATGTTTCACCATATTGTTGACCAACTCCTGAATTATTCTGTAGATATGAACTTGTACCGTTTTGCTCAACTCCAATTGTTCCCCTGAGTAATCACAATCAAACTTCATTTGGTAGTTGTTTCCGATTTTTTGACAGAAATTTTCGAGCGCACCCCTTAAACCGTAATTGATGATTGATGAGGGCGAGAGATTATGAGAAATTTCTCTAATCTGCTCGTATGAATTGTTGATTATTTTTGAAACTTCCTGTATAACGGCGGCATTTTTAGGGGATGCTTCATCAATTTTAAATGTTGAGAGTTGAAATTTTATCGCCGTTAAATCTCCTGCGATTCCATCGTGTAATTCCTCCGCCATTCTCTTTCTTTCTTTTTCTTCACCTTGCAGCAAACCGCTAAATCTGCTGATCTGCTGCCGATGTTTATGTTTGATGACTTCTGCCCGAATTTTGTTCCTTTCATCGTTGATCAACTTCATTTTGAAAGCCAAACCCAGACTAAAAAATATAGTTTCTACAATAATTCCTATATAGAAAAATATGATAGGATTGTTCATGTTTAATGATGAGACAAAGCTTCCGGTAAAGGCAATTAAGGCACAGAAGACAAAGGAACTTGCTCCGATCAAGAAATAATCCTTATGTTTCCCCGAAAATTTTATAGCGCGGTAAACACTCGGAAGAAACAGTGAAAGCATCACGGGAACATACAGAAAAATGTAGAAATCAATGAAAAGGTCTTCATTCTTAATAAAAAAGCAGAGAATCCCCAAGACTACAAAGAAACTTCCAAGCAAACGCAAAATCCAAATTATTCTCCCAAAAAATTTTTTATCGTGTTTGTCCAGATCAAGAAAATAAAGGGCAAAAATGGTATAAAAATTATAGAAAGCCACCTGAACCAAAAAACTGGTAATATGCATCAAAACCGCGGCGTTTTTACCTCCCAAAACCACTGCCAACAATTCCTGCGAACCATCGTAGATCGGATCGTACCTGCTTAAAACATAAATAACCAAAAAAATATTATAGAGCGCATAATACTTAAAGCTCTTTTCTTTCAGGTAAAGGAAAAATACGCCACTTATTATAATGAACAGCAGTTGAAAAGAAATCGACATGCTCCATATAAACTCCGACATTGCAAAAAAATATTAAGCGATATGTAAATCTAAAGTAAATGTACCATTTTTTATATTGTGCGAAAGTATTATTTTCTTAAAAAAACTACGTCGGTTGAAAATTCTTCCGCGCCAATTCCTTTCTCACCCTGCTCAAACTTTCGGGTGTAATTCCAAGATAAGACGCGACCATCCATTGCGGAACACGCAGCAAAATATCAGGATACATTTTGATGAAATTCATGTAACGTTCCTCCGCAGTTTCAGCTAAAAGAGAATTGACTCTGTTTTGTAAATTCCGGATGTGTTTTTGTAAAAGTAAGTCGTTGTTTTCAGCAGTATTGGGGAATTTTTCGATCACTTTGGTAAAGAAATCAGCATTCAGAAGCAGAACTTCAGAATCTTCAACAGCTTCAATAAAATATTTTGATTTCTCCCCAAAATAAAGCGAACTTCTATCAGAAATCAACCATTTTTCGGGGGCGAATTGTATGATGTGTTCTTTTCCGTTTTTGTCGATAGAATACATTCGCAGCAAACCTTTTTCCACAAAAAAAGTTTGGTGACAAACTTCACCTTCGCGAAGAAGAAACTTATTCTTGGAGACTTTCTTGGAAGTGTAGAAATTACTGCACGTTGACGCCGCATCCAAAGGAATTTCTAAAATTTCTGAAAGGTAATTGGTGATGTTTTCCATAAACAATTGCAAGATTCAAAATTCAAGGTTCAAAATTTCAGGAAACCAAATGAAGTGAAATTGCCTGATGTGAAGCATCTTTCACCGATTTTCCATTTTCCAAAACAATCAATTGCGGACTTTGATGTTCAACGCCAAAATCTTCTGCAATTTTGTTGGAAAGGTTTCTGTGCGCCAACAAATCGAGGAAATAATATTCAACATTTTTATCTGTATTTTGAACCTCACTTTCAAAATTTCGCAAAACGGTTTTACTGATGTGACATCTTGTGGAATGCTTAAAAATCGCCACTTTTTTCTCGAAAGATTTTTCGATTGCTTTATTTAATTCTTCTTCAGATTCAATATAATTCCAAAATGTTGTTTCTGATTTTTCATCTTCAGAACCTCCGAATATTTTATTAAAAAAACTCATAATCCAAATTGTTTTAGGTGATGATTGAGGTGTTTGTACTCCATAAAACCCCATTCTTTTTTTGTCATTTTCCCAAAAAGTTCGTGTCTTTCGGGAAGTTTGTTTTCGCTTGAAATTCTGATGAATTCATTTAAAGTTTTCAGCAGATTTTCACGACATTCCTCAAAGTTACAAATTTCTTCAACAACCAGTTTTTTAAAAGTCGGCATGTTGGGCGGAATTCCATTATTAAAAATCCTTATTTCCCATTTGGTAAGATTTCCGATATAATAAATGAAGAAATTTGTTTTGGGCAAAATCAATTTTCCGATAGCGACTTTCAAAACTTTATCGCAGTGACAAAGCATTTGAGCCGAATTCATTTTTCCCCACTTTGCTTTTTTTTCCTCCTTTAATTCTAAAATTCTTCGTTGTATTTCCGCTAAAGTTTCCGGCTGAAAAAGTGATTTATACTTTACCAACCTTTCTCTTTTTTCAGGTTTTCAATATGGGCGAAATGATGGTCGCAATGCCACGCGTAAAAAGCCAAACTTTCTCGCAAAGTGATATCTCGATTTTGTTCGGGATGGAAAAAAGTATGCTCAAACTCTTTGTTGGTCAAAGATTTCAGTTCATAAACCCAACGTTTGTGCAAACCTTTCAAGAGTTGTAAAGCAGGTTTGATGTCGATGGTAAAACTGTCCTGCAATTCCGCCCAAGCTGCTTCGTCGTAAGTTTTGATGGTAGGATTATCTTCCGTTAAAGCCAATTTGAAACGGATAAAACTGTTCATGTGACTGTCTGCAAGATGATTCACCAATTGCCGAACTCTCCAACCGCCTTCTCTGTATTGCGTGTCGAGTTGTTCATCGGACCAATTTTCCAAAAGGTTTTTGAGTTTTCCGGGGAAATCTTTTAGAGTTTTAATATGTTTGTCGAGATCAACATCTGAAATGTGTTCAGGATCGCTGAATTTTCCGATGGGATATTTTGCCTGTTGTAAATTGTCCATTTTAAATTAATGTTTTGTCTTTTTGGCTGAATAAAATCTTTTGGCTGAAAATTTGAGTTTTAGTTTCCGTAAATTTATCAAAAAAATAACTTAATCTGAAGTCATTCAGCAAAATTTAAAGATATGAAAAAAGCCCTGATTGTTGTAGATGTACAAAACGATTTTTGTGAAGGAGGCGCACTTGCCGTTCCCGGAGCGAATGAAATTATTCCCTACATCAACCTTTTAATGACGGAAAATGAATACGACCAAATTGTTTTAACGCAAGATTGGCATCCTGCAAATCATAAAAGTTTCGCTTCCAACAACGGGAAAAAAGTTGGTGAATCTATTGTCCTCAACGGTTTGCCGCAGTTTATGTGGCCCGATCACTGTGTTCAGGGAACTTTTGGTGCGGAATTCCATAAGGATTTGAATAGAGATAAAGTTACCCACATCGTACAAAAAGGAAAAAATCCTGATGTGGACAGTTACAGCGGTTTTCAGGATAATAATCATTTTGTAAAAACCGGTTTGGATGATTTCCTGAAATATCACGACATCAAATTGGTTGAAATTGTGGGACTTGCTTTGGATTATTGCGTGAAATACACGTGTTTGGATGCGGCAAACCTTGGATATGTAACATGTCTGCATTTCAACGGAACGCGTGCTGTAAACGTAAAACCTGACAACGGAAAAGATGCGATCTTTGAAATGCTGCAAAATACAGTGACGGTCTTAGGATAGATGATGAATGATGAATGATGGATGATCAATTAAAACTCAATGAAAACTTCCCATTAATTTGTGGAAGTTTTTTTGTTTTAAAATCTTTATTTTTATCAAAATTTTCAGGTTGAAAAATATATTTTTTCTTGTTTTTATTTCCATTTTAAGTTCCTGTGTTTCCGTAAAAAAGCACAACGAAAAACGTGAAACTCCCGTCTCTGCTGAAAAGTTGAAGCAGGACGTTGATTACGCCTACAACAAACTTCAGAAACTTCATCCCAATCTGTATTGGTACATTTCAAAGGATTCTCTTGATTTTAAGTTTGACAGTTTAAAGACCACCATCAGCAAACCTTTAAAACCCAATGAATTTTACCAAAAATTGGCGCCTGTAATTGCAAAAATTCGTGAAGGACATTTAAGGCTTTATCCTTTTGAAAAGCGGTTGACAAAGAAAGAAATCAGAGATTTGAAAAATCAAAAAGGTTTGTTGAGCCGCTATAATTTTGTGTTGGACGGTGACCGAGTTTTCGTGAAAGATAATACGGACAAAATTCCCAATATGACAGTGGGAACAGAAATTTTAAAGATTAAAGATATTCCCATCAAAGACCTACTCGAAAAATACAGACCATTTGTAAACAGCGACGGCTACAACAAAACGTTTTTAAAATATTCGCTTGAAAGAAGATGGCCCTCCTTTTTCACCGCCGAATTTGGAATTCTTGACAGCGTAAAAGTGGAAACCAAATTTAATAATGAAGTAAAAACATTCTATTTAAATCGAGAAAAAGTCAGCAAAGAAGAAAAGAAAAAGGAAGAAACCGCCAACAAAAAACTCACAAAAAGCGAGACCGGAAAAGTAAAAGATTACAATATTCTGACAAAAAGCTACAACCGTGATTTGCAATTTCCCACGAAAGACAGCACGATTGCGTACATGAAAATCAAGACTTTTTCAGGAACATATAGCAGAAAATTCTACAAACAAAGTTTTGCCACACTGAAAAAATCACCTGCAAAATATCTGATTATCGACATTCGCGATAATTTGGGTGGATCGCTTTATGAAATCAACAATCTGTATTCGTATTTGGTTTCCGACGAGTTTAGATTCATCAATGATATTGAGGTAACTTCGCGTTCAGCAATGTTTCAAGCGGATTATTTGGCTAACTTTCCGATTTTGGTTAAACCTTTAGCGATTATCGTCTATCCATTTTATCTAGTCGGAACGGCACTTTCCACAAAAAAAGTTAATGAGAAAATATATTTGAGGAATAATGGAATTTTCGCTTTGAAAAAACCCAAGAAGAATAATTTTAAAGGAAAAGTTTACGTTCTAATTAACGGAAGCAGTTTTTCAGCAGCATCCATTCTTCCATCTAAATTAAAAGACGAGAACAGGGCGTTTTTAGTGGGCGAAGAAACAGGCGGAGCAAATGACGGAACAGTTGCAGGGCGCTACTCCACTGAAAAACTAAAAAATTCAAAACTCTATCTTCCGATTGGATTAATGCTCATTCAGCCCAATATTAAGTTTACCCACACCAAAAAAGGAGTTGTTCCCGACAAAGAAATCATCCCAACTTTGGAAGAAATTTTGCAGAAAAAAGATGTGCAGTTGGATTGGGCGATGGCAGAAATTAACAAAGAGAATCCTTCAAGGTTTTAAAAACCTTGAAGGATTTTTCTAGAATCTAAAACTCAAATATAAATCCGAAGTAAGGCAACGGCGTATTTTTATCAGCACTTCCTGTTTCCAACACATAATATTGCTGATTTTGCGGTGCATTTGGATTGGCGATAATTCCGTTATCCGAAGCATCTCTTTGGAGATTGACCACCGGTAAATTGCTTGCGCTTTTCGAGCCGTAAACATTAACTACATCAACATAAGTCGTGAATTGCCATTTTTTGAAAATCCATTTTTTCTCGGCTCTTATGTCCAATTGATGGGCGACATTTCCTCGCAAAGAATTAAGTTGTGTAAAATCCTGAACCGGACCGTTTGAAACATTCCAAATATTTACCAAAGCGCTTCTTTGCAAATCATACGGTGTTTCCGGAAGTCCGGATTGCAGTCGAAATCTTGCACCCAAATTCCAATTTCTTTTGAAATATTTTCCAGTGGTCATCGTTAAAATGTGTCTGGAATCCCAACTTGACGGCAATAAATTTCCGGCTGAATCGGAGAATTTTGAAAACCCGAAAGTGTAGGCAACAATTCCGTAGAAATTGTTCAAAGTTCGTTTTTGAGCCAAAAATTCCACACCATACGTTTCGCCAAAACCTCTGGAATCCAAAGGTTCGTTACCAACCACACCGAAATCTGCTCCGATATTTGCCAATGAAATTTGATTACGCAACGAGAACGGATAATTTTTGTACTTTTTGTAATATCCTTCCAAAGTGAAACGCAGATTGTCTTTTCCATTAAATTCTAAACCACCGACAAAATGCGTGTTTTGAATGTATTTTAATGAATTTTTATTCACTAAATTATTGTTCAACTGAAAACCTAAACTCGTATAAGCCGGAAGTTGATAATAAATTCCGGTATTGAAATTCGCTGCCCAATTTTCTGCAAATTTGTAATTCAATGAAAATCTTGGAGAAAACTGTTCAAAAGGATTGCTAGTCAAATCAGAATAATTGCTTCCATCAATTCTGGCTCCAACAGAAAGTTGCATTTTATCTTCCAAAAATTTCTTGGCGGTTTGAAGATATAAACCGTACTGAACAAGGTTCAATTCCGAAGAAATTTGATCAAAATCTATGGTGTTTTGAGTGACTTGTTTGATGGTAGAATTGTTAAAATATTTCGCAAAATTCACGTTGGTTCCTGCGCTGAACTGATAATCATTAACCTTGAAATTTCGGTCTATTCTCACTTTATTTTCGGCTTCACGAGATTGGTAATCGTAAAGCAAATTTTGTGGCGTTTCAATATTTCTGTAATATTTTACGGCCTGATTGTCGAGCATATTTCTGCTCCAGGTAAAAAGCCAATTCCCGTTTTCCACCAAATGTCGGTAACCTGCCCCAACCGTGTAATTCCATTGCGGCGAGTTCGGAAGTCGGTCAAGCAACGTTAAATTAGACAGCGTTTTTTTCGCATTGTCGTTAAATTCAAATTTATCAATCGCACCCAAACCAATAAAATATAGTTCGTCACCACTTTTATATTTTTTTGAAATTTTGAAAGTCGTATCGTAATAACTCGGCAAAAACGGCAAACCAATTCCTTTAAAAAGCAACTGCAAATTGGATTTTCTTGCGGAGAAAAGTCCGCTCCAGCTTTGATCTTTGGAAAGTGGACCATCCACCATCAACTGCATATCGTCCAAACCTAAAACCGCTTTGTAACCCAATTTATCTTTTCTCGCCTGTTTTAAATTGAATTCAAAAAGTGAGGATAAAACGTCGTTTCTTTTCGCCGGAAATGCGCCGCTGTAAAAATCGACATCTTTGATAAAATCCACCGTAATAATTCCGCGAGGACCACCGGAAGCGCCCTGAGTTTGAAAGTGATTGATAACGGGAACTTCAATTCCGTCAATATAAAATTTATTTTCTGCCGAACTTCCACCTCTGATAAAAAGGTCATTTCTAAAAGTTGCGGTACTTCCAACACCCGGAAAACTTAGAATCGCTTTGGAAACATCTCGGTTGGAACCTGCGTTTTTCTGAACTTCTTCTGAAGTTATGTTTCGTAATGAAACCGGACTTTCCGCCGTGGTTTTGTATGCTTTCCGTGTAATGGTAACCTCCTGAATGTCGGTTGCAAATTTCATTAATCCCACCGAAAAAGTAAGATTCTGGTTAGGAACTACGTTGATTTCATTAAGATAGCTGGGGCTGTAACCCTCCGAAACAATTTCAAATGTATAAGTACCCGAACTGATGTCTGAAATTAAAATATTTCCTGTTCCGGAAAACTGCTCCTCATTTCCGCCCAAAATTTTTACGGTTGCAGTGAGCGGTTTTTTACTGAAATCATCAAAAACATTAATATTGATACTCCCAACCTGGCTGTAAAGCGATAAAGAACTGATGAAAAAAAGAAGGATAAGTTTAAATTTCATGGTTTTAAAAATTTTTGCAATTTACAAATAAACGTCCCTTTTAAAGGGACGCTTATCAAACATTAACATTTAAAATATACAAACTACTATGGTAAAAGAACTTTGTCTATGGCATGAATAACACCGTTGCTGCACTGCACATCTGTAGCGATTACATTCGAGACTCTGTTATTGGCATCGGTAATTTTTACACCGCCCGTGGTGGTAATGTTGAAAGTACCACCCTGGAATGTAGTAACATATATATTATTGGTAATATCAGTTGATAATACATTTGCACCGGCAACAACGTGATATTTTAGGACATTTTCTAAAGTTGATGTAGGCACTGCACCAAGATTAGGAAGGTTTAACTCTGTCAGCAGCGAAGTAAACGCTGCATTTGTAGGAGCAAAAACAGTAAATGGTGAGTTGGTGGTCCCACTTAATATAGCCGCAAAATTAGGCATGTCACTTCTGGTAAGTGCGGTGACAAGAGAAGAAAAATTAGGGTTTGCTAATGCGTGAGTAACAACTGTTGGCAGACCAATTACTTTATCAACTTTGTGAATTACTCCATTGCTAGCATTAATGTCAGTTTTGGTAACGGTAGAAATTCCGTTGATTTTAACACCAGATGTTGTGTCAATGTACATACTTAAATTCTTTGCAGAAGAGGCATTACCTTTCGCTAAAGTAGAAACATAGCCTGTGGTTACCTGCGCTGCCATTACTTTTGATGCGAGTACATGGTTTAAAAGAATTTCTTTTAGTGCTGCGGTAGGAACATCATTCAGGCTTGCAAAACCGTTATCGGTAAGAAATTGTGTAAAAGCTGCATTTGATGGTGCAAATACGGTAAAATTACCCGACGCACTTAAAGTAGAGGCTAATCCAGCTTTATCAATTGCGGCTTTCAGATTAGAAAGATCCGAGTCTGCTGAGGCAAGTTCATAAATACTTTTTGGTGTTTGCATATCGTCTCTGGTTTCTTCACAGGAAGTTAACAGTAGACCGAAGAAAAACAAAAGTGCTGAGAGCTTAAATAAATTTTTCATAATAATATATTTTTTGTTGTAGTAATAATTAGACAATTATAATACCAATTAATTAAAATTAGTATAGAAATATACTATTAAGTTTATTGATAAAATTTCAACAAAAAAACACCTCAAAATTGAGGTGCAAAGATTACTTAAGAAATTACTAAAGAAGTTTATCGTCAACTAGATTCGGCAACGTCACTTTCAAATTAGGCTCCACTTCCATCGCTCTTTTTATGGCGAAAATGGCACCTTCATTTCTTGCCCAACTTCTGCGGGAAATTCCGTTGTTGACATCCCAGAACAGCATCGATTTTAATCTTCTGTCGGCATCGTCACTTCCGTCGAGGAGCATTCCGAAACCACCATTGACTACTTCTCCCCAACCGACGCCGCCTCCATTGTGAATGGATACCCAGGTTGCGCCGCGGAAACTGTCGCCAATCACATTATGAATCGCCATATCTGCAGTAAATCTAGAGCCGTCATAAATATTGGAAGTTTCTCTATACGGCGAATCTGTTCCGGAAACATCATGATGGTCACGACCTAAAACAACCGGACCAATTTCACCGTTTTTAATGGCTTTATTAAAGGCTTCTGCGATTTTCATTCTACCTTCCGCATCGGCATATAAAATTCTTGCCTGTGAACCCACAACCAGATTGTTTTCCTGTGCACCTTTAATCCACTGAATATTGTCTTTCATTTGCTGCTGAATTTCCTCGGGAGAATTTTTAATTATTTCCTCTAAAATTTCGCAGGCAATTTCGTCCGTTTTCTGTAAATCTTCCGGTTTTCCGCTCGCACAGACCCAACGGAAAGGCCCGAAACCATAATCGAAACACATTGGTCCCATAATATCCTGAACATAAGAAGGATATCTAAACTCTCTTCCCAAAGTCGGATTTTCTGCCATTACATCGGCTCCGGCTCTTGATGCTTCCAGTAAGAAAGCATTTCCGTAATCGAAGAAATAGGTACCTTTTCCTGTGTGTTTATTGATGGCGGAAGCGTGTCTTCTCAAGGTTTCCTGAACTTTTTCTTTGAATAATTCAGGGTTTTCTGCCATCATTTTATTGGATTCCTCAAAGGTTTGTCCGACCGGATAATAACCGCCTGCCCAAGGATTGTGAAGCGAAGTTTGGTCTGAACCGATATCGATTCTTAAATTTTCTTCATCAAATTTTTCCCATATATCAACGACGTTGCCAAGGTAAGCTAAAGAAACCGCCTCCTCATTTTCCTGAGCTTTTCTCACTCTTTCTACCAAGTCATCCAGATTTTCGTGGATTTCGTTCACCCATTTCTGGTCGTGACGAATTTTAGTAATCTTTGGATTCACTTCTGCAATCACGGTAACGCAACCTGCAATATTTCCTGCTTTTGGCTGCGCTCCAGACATTCCGCCCAAACCTGACGTTACAAACAAGCCGCCTTTTGGCGATTTTCTGATTTTTCTGAAAGCGTTTAAAACGGTAATCGTTGTTCCGTGAACAATTCCCTGCGGACCAATGTACATGTAAGATCCCGCCGTCATTTGTCCGTACTGAGTCACGCCCAACGCATTGAATTTTTCCCAATCATCGGGTTTAGAATAATTCGGAATCATCATTCCATTCGTCACAACCACTCTCGGTGCGTCTTTATGACTTGGAAAAAGTCCCATCGGATGACCGGAATACATTACCAAAGTTTGCTCGTCAGTCATTTCCGAGAGATATTTCATCGTCAGAAGATACTGCGCCCAATTGGAAAAAACCGCTCCGTTTCCACCGTAAGTTATCAATTCGTGGGGATGTTGTGCCACGGCATAATCCAAATTATTCTGAATCATCAGCATAATCGCCTTGGCCTGTTCAGATTTTCCGGGATATTCTGCAATGGCTCTCGCTTTCATCTCGTAATCCGGACGGAAACGGTACATGTAAATTCTTCCGAACTTCTCCAGTTCTTCCTTAAATTCCGGCAATAATTCTGCGTGGAATTTTGGTTCGAAATAACGTAAAGCATTTTTCAGAGCGAGTTTTTTTTCTTCATCCGTTAAGATTTCTTTCCGTTTAGGAGCGTGATTGATGTTTTCTTCGTATGGTTTTCGCTGAGGTAATTCGGCGGGAATTCCCTGTTGTATTTGTTCTTGGAAAGTCATGCTTAAATGGAGATTTCTTATTTGAGATTTGAAATTTTGTGGTTTTAAAGATATTCAAATTAGAAAATCTATGCAAATATTAAAAGATATGGAATTTAACATATATTGTGAATATCAGATTGCATTAAAATTATTTTTATCACATAAAATTTTAAAAACTCAATCTCCGATTTAAAATTTTCTTTTGTCTAACTTTCGAATTTTGTTCAGAACTATTCAATTTTACAAGTGAACTTAAAGTCAAGAAAATAGAAAATGCCTTCTATGCTTGTTGGTTTATAGAGAAAATTATGGTTAATTGTATTTTCCTTCCTGATGTTGCGTATCTATTAGCCAAAGGGAAAAATCCACTGCACATTTTTTCATCAAAAAAAACCTTACTTAAAAAGTAAGGCTGTTGTTATTCAATCAGGTCTTCATTTGCTTCCTCGTGGTCGTCTTCATTATCACTCAAACTGTAATATTCATTTTCTTCGTCGGGAATTTGGCTGGTAATCTGTTCAAAATTGTCGTCATCTTCCGAACCCGGAATATCCAATCCATAAGGCATTTCGTCAGCAACAGTAGTCGGGTTGGTAATTGGATTCCCGTCCCCGTCCATCGGGACAGCTTCTTCTTTGTTAAAAATATCTTCTTTTGGATTATAATCCAATTCTTCTAAATTCTTTTCCAATTCTTTGTCTTTATCTTCTGTACTCATAATAGTGGTTCTTAAAATTAATTTGTTAAGTCAAAAATGATTCCAATTCCTACTTATTTTTCATAAACTTTCGGATTTGCACAAGTTGGCAATTTTTCGCCTTTTGAAAATGCAACGACATTTTCTGCAGCTAATTTTGCCATTCCAGTTCTCGCCTCAATTGTTGCGGAACCAATATGCGGAAGCACACAAACGTTCGTAAACACTAGGAGAACTACTTCCGGGATAAGTTTCCATCACAAAATCATCCATTTTCAAGGCAAACGGCGTAGTATATACTTTAGGACCAAATCCTAAAATTATATTCATCCCATCCACATTGATTTGCTTGAAAGCATTTGGATTTCCTTTTTCTACGGAAAGATCTACGTTCATTTTTGTTTTGGGGCCTTGCACTTCTACCGTTAAAAGATCGGGAAGATTTTTGTCTTTATTTTTATCTCCTTCAAAAGAGGTTAAATTTCCTTTACGCAATCCTTCAGGCACCACGATTCTTAGGTCATTGATAGTATAGAGGCTTCGGTAGGCTAAAGGTTGGTATTCATCTTTTTGGGTATTTCCGGTAGCTTGAGTTGCCATCGTCATATATGCTGCATCTACCGGAGTTTTTATAAGTACTTTTCCGTTTTCTTTTTTGAATTCTACTGCTCCTTCGATGGGTCGGTTATATTAAATAAGCATACCGCCGATGCTTTGCGTTTCGCCATCTTTCAGGTAGTAATTTTCTCTGCCATGATCTGTAGCTACTACAAAGTGAATATATTCTTCGCCCCTTTCGTTAGAAACCAAGCTATCTTTTTTACGCTGAACATAATTGATTTGTCGAACTTTCACTTCCTTTCCGTGGTAATCATAGGAAGCATGAAAAGTGTGAGGTGTTATTTTAGCAATCAAAGGTTTATCTGAAGCAATAGTATAGGGAATTTCCTGATAATTAAGAACATCTCCCTTTTCTTCGATTTGAATTTTGAAGAAATTTTTGTCAGTAACAATTTCATTCGAAGTTTCTTTTTCCCTAATATGCATGGTTCCTTCGAAACTGATATATATGGTAATGGCACCTCCTAAAAAAATCAAAATAAAAGCCAGGTGAAAAGCGAGAACTGGCCATTTTTCGCGTCTCAAAAGACGGTATCTCTTAATATTGGCGATAAAATTGAGTATAAGAAGAATCATAATCAACTCAAACCATTTCGATTCGTATATAAGTGCTTTTGCTGTAGGTGTTCCGTAATCGTTTTCCACAAATGTAGCGTAGGCCATGGAAAAAGCAAATAACAACAACAAAACAGCCATGGTTCGTGTAGAGATAAAAATGCTGATTAATTTGTTCACTATAGAAATCTTGTTTTTTTAGAAAATTTTCAAAAAAATTGCGAGTTGCAAAAATAAGGAATGAAACTGTAAACAAAATTTTTTTTTAGTAAATTAGCGGTACAAAAACTAATGATGAATTTCAATATTTACAACAGTTTAATGCTTGCAGGAGCTATACAAGGAATAGCTTTTACTGTAGTAGTGTTGTTATCTAAAAAATACAGAAGCGAGAGTAATTTTTACTTACTGGCATTAATTGCTGTTTTTTCTTTCAATATTTTGGAATATTACTCTATTGATACGGGATTAATCTCTCGAAATACTTTTTACCGTTATCTATACATTCCTGTTGCCAATTTGGTCCCGGTATTCCTTTATTTTTATACGTTAAAACTCATCTACCCAGAGAAAAAAATTACTGCAAAACAAAAATTTTTGTATTTCCCATTTATTTTTTGGTTTGTAGCTTTATTTGTGTATAAAATTTTAGCGATTTTTTATCCAGAAATTTTTCCCAAAAATTATTCAGTTCTGGAGACAATTCTTTATTTCCATGAATTAAACTGTAGCCTTTTTATTATTTTCATGTCGTTATACGCATTGAGAAAAGTCGCAAAATTTGAAAAATCAAAAAAAAAAGATCAAAATTCAAGAACAAAACCAGAATTATTATGGCTGAAGTTTTTTCTTTTCAGCATCTTTATTCTACTTTTTGCATTTTTTATCTATGCTGCTTATTGCGATGTAAAGCAAATAGAACCAGAATTTTACTTTCTTTGGATTGCGATGGCAATAGAGATTTATTTTTTCGGACATATCGGAATTTACAAATTCGGTATTAATGAAGAACGAGAACAAATAAGACAATACGCACTTTCTACTAAAAACCCGATTGATAAAGTAAAAGTTTCTGATACATTAAACAAAAACATTCCTGAATTTGTAAAATTTATTGTAGAAGATAAAAATTATATGGACAGCAGCCTCACTCTTGAAAAAACTGCAGATAATCTCAATCTCAGTCCAAGTTATCTTTCAAGAATCATCAACCAAGAAATGGGAATTACTTTTACAGATTTTGTTAATAAAAAACGAGTGGAAGAAGCTGCAAGTTATATCACCAATCCTGAGTTTTCAAAATACACGTTAGTAGCGATTGGATTGGAAGCTGGATTTAATTCTAAATCAGCATTTAATGCTAGTTTTAAAAAATTTACAGGAAAAACTCCTGGAGAATTTAGAAAAGAATTATTTAATAAAGTAGATTAAAACAACGCATTGAATTTTGAATTTTCAAATGAAAATTAAACCTCAGCCCCAAATCTTACAGGGCTGATTTTTAGTATAGATAAATACAAAGATTAATATTTGTAACATTTACGATTCATTTTCACTTTTTTATCAGTTTAAATGTTTTGTTACCTTTAGGAGTTTTTACTGTCAAAAAGTAAATGCCGCTATTTTTGGGCAACTCTAATTGGTTGATTTTTGATAGTTTTTTATTTTGTTTTGAAATGATTGTTCCGCTGGAATCGCTTAAGAGTAACTCTACATTTTCTAATGATTCTTGCAGCACTAATTGAACTTTTCCACTTGTTGGATTTGGATAAACTAATGCATCAAAGCTAGATTCTTCTGCAGTACTGCTCAGGAGGTTTTGTGTAATCTTCAGTAAAAATATATCACTAGGACCTACTGGAGTTAAATTAGCAACTCCGCTACCGTCATCAAAATCAACAATCCCACAGAAATTTCCTGTTACAAGTACACTTCCTTCTGAATCAACATATAAAGATTGTCCCGTTTCTGACAAAAATTGCGCTGAACTTCCCAATGATTTCCCCCAAATAAAATTGCCTGAAGTATCAAGCTTTTGTATGAAAATATCATGATATCCTGCTGAAGTATAATTCGCTGTACCAGTTCCAGGATCTAAATCTGTAATATTTGCAAAAAAACCGGTTGTATAAATACTACCAAAAGAATCTACAGCTATTGATTTACTAACATCTACACAATATTCACAACTTCCACCAAAATTCTTGGCCCAAAGAAAATTTCCGGAAGCATCCATCTTCTGAATGAATACGTCTTGATGCCCATTTGAAGTAAGAGTTGAAGTTCCGTCGCTAGGATCGTAATCTCCCGGGAAATCAAAAGAGCCGGTTGTATAAATATTACCTGAAGAATCTACAGTACTATAACTTGTATTTAGATTATAAGATCCTCCAAAAGATTTTGCCCATAGAAAATTACCAGAACTATCCATCTTTTGTACAAAAGTACCGTAATATTGAGAGGAATTTAATAAAAATGTACCAGATCCCGGATCAAAATCTGTCTGTCCAAAAATAGTTCCTGTAGTATAAATATTACCTGAAGAATCCAGATTTAATGAAGTTCCCCAATTAGCGCCGCCTGCAAAAGATTTCGCCCAAAGAAAATTGCCATTTGTATCCATTTTTTGCACAAATGTGTTTCTATTGTTTTCGCTGGTAGCAAGTGTGTACACTTCTGAACCCGGATCAAAATCTACAGATCCGTTAAAATGTCCAGTAGTGTACACGTTTCCGTTGTTATCAACTTTTAGTGAATAAATTTCATCATTACTTGCGCCGCCAAAAGCTTTTGCCCAAAGAAAATTTCCATCCGAATCAAGTTTCTGGATAAATGCATCAAAATCTCCTGAGGAACTATAAGAAGTAACTTCTGCACTGGGATCAAAATCTACTGTTTGCATAAATCTACCGGTTGTATACACATTTCCATTTTGGTCTGTAAAAACAGATTCTGCATGATCCGCACTTGCGCCTCCGAAAGTTTTTACCCAAAGAAAATTACCATCACTATCTAATTTTTGTATAAAAACATCCCAATCTCCCAAAGATGTACGAATTGCTGTACCAGTTCCAGGATCAAAATCTGCTGTTCCTCGAAAAATGCCAGTACTAATTATATTTCCTGAAGGATCTACTGTTACAGCAAGTGCTCCTTCTGGCGTTTCTCCTCCATATGATTTTGCCCATCCAAATGTTTGGGATTTTATGACCACTACAAAGAGTAAAAATGATGAAACGCAAATTTTAGAAATGTTTTTCATTTTTCTTATTTTTTAATGATTTTTTTTCTTAAAATACCAATTTCTGTATTTATTATTAGAAAATAATTTCCTTTTTTTAATTTTGAAAGATCGATTGTTCCCGCGCTTTTTCTTAATTCTTCATTTTGAATCAGCTTTCCTTCAATAGAGTATATTTGATAACTGTTAGGAATGCTTTTACCTTCATAATTAAGAATATCTCTAACGGGGTTCGGAAATATCTTAAATTCATTACTAGAATCTTCAAAATTTTCAACTGATAATGCTGTTTCCCCAATCCAATTGGATGTATTTCCGGTAAGTGCAAAATTGTGTAGAGTTCCGTTAATGACATTAAGTTCATCATTTAATGTAGTTACACTTGAATTATTTCCATTAGCAACGCCCTGATTAAACTTATAGTAAACAGATAAATTAGATTGCGGAAGAACCAATTCATTGCTCATCATTGAGGCAACTTCCGAAGGAGTTTTTGCAACATTCCAAATTCTGAATTCGTCCATAGTTCCAGAAAATGCATCTGAACCTGCAGGGTTTGCACCAATGGACATAATTCCTGTAGAACCATAAACCGGAGTTACATTAATAAAGCCTGTATCAGAAGCGTCTACACCATTTATATAAATTTTAGAATTTGTATATGAACCTGGCATTACAAAAGCAACATGAGACCATGTATTAAGCGGTAATGCTATGTTTGATCGTTTTGAAGAATTAAGACCAATACGGAAATACAATTTGCGATCACTTGCCATAAAGACATTTACCAGTTCGTTAGAACTGGGTTGGGAATAAAAAAGCCAGTTTTTGGCTTTAGTAGCAGCGGCGGGTTTTACCCAAAATTCGATAGTAAACTGCTGAGTGGTGGCTGTTGAAATTACACCCGGAACCGCCGCAGTTGTAATATAATCGTCAATACCATCAAAGTTTAAAGATGTCGCACTTTGGCCAAAAATTTTTGAAGTTGAAAAAATTAACACCAAAATAAATAAGTAATTTTTCTTTAACATAATGAAAATGATTTATTGATTATTAAGACCTTTACCATTAACTAATTTTAGCTGTAGTAAATTTAGAATCACCAATTAATTCAAAGGAACTACAATTTGACTTTGTCAAAAAATGAGACTTATATTTCTATATTTTATCAAATGAATAATTGATTTTCAATGCATTACAAAAATTAACTTATTTCCCTTTGTTCTGGAATAGGATGTAGACTTGACCTCAGTTTTAATGATTTTGTCAATCGGCTTCGGGTGGAAGAAGCCAAGAAAATTCTAAAACAAACAGAATTTAACAAATTATACTCTAAGTGCCATTGGTTTGGAGGCCGGATTCAATTCAAAATCGACGTTTTATTCTGCATTCAAAAAATTCACGGAGATGTCGCCTTCCGACTTCCGGAATACAAAAAATCTGCCCGCCGATTCCGAATGGAATACAACGGGCAGTGGTAAAATCTGATACCTATTATTTTTTGATCAGTTTATGTGTTTCTGTGCGGTCTGCGAAAATTAATCTAAGAATGTAATTTCCTGGCATTAATGTTTTAACATCAATTTCACCTTCTTTCGGAAGTTGTTTTCCGGATTTCAGTTTTTGACCGGCAAGATTGTAGATTTCGAATCCAACCAGATTTGTTTTTGCAGAATAATGTACAACATCGGTGGCAGGATTTGGATAGATGTTGGATTTTTGAATGTCCGTAGTTGCAGTTGCTAAAGTCATTTCTGTTACAGTAAGTTTCACTTCGTTGGTAGAATTTGTAATGGTAAAGTAATAATGATTTCCATTGTATTCTACAAAAGGAGGTGCTGCTAAAGTCGATGTAATTGGTGCAGTTTGAGATTTCACGATGATAAATTCATCTCCAACATTGGGTGCAAATCCTAGAACAACATGTACATTTCCGGATAAAGGAACAGCTGTGTTTGCATTATAGGTAATTTGGTCATATTCAGTTCCGGGTGTATTTCCGTCGATTTCGATTTCTAAAATTCCGTTGGTTAGCTTCAATTGTCCGGTAAAATTAAGTTCTCCCGGCGACAAGCCCGGAGCTAAAATTCCATTGTTGGTAAAATTGTTTCCTGCCGGTGTTCCGATAGCAAAACCGCTGATTCTGCCTGTCGTTGTATTGTTTAATGAACCGGAGAAAATAATACGGCCTGCTTCTCCAACGATATTACCGGTATTGGTGACATTGACGTTAAACGTCTCATCAAAATTTCCCAATTTTCTGAAAGTTCCGGCATTGTTGACCATATGAACGCCGTTAATGATGAAGGTAAGTCCTTTTGCAAGCACTTCTCCTGTTCCCAAATTGTTAAATGTATGATTGGTAAGATAGATATATCCATTCGCATTCGTGCCATCTCCTAAGTTAAAGATACCTTTATTATCGTAAGTGGCCAGCGTAAAAGATTTTACACCTTCACCAAGGGCAGTGAATGTAGATTCGTTAATAAATTTTCCTGCTCCAGAGATTGTACCGGCAACCATTGTGAGGCCGTTTCCAGAAATTTGGTTGGTAATAGTGGTTTCGGTTTGCACGGCATTGTTGCCATTGAGGTTAAATGTTCCTGCATTTGTTCCGGTCCAGATTCCGCTTAAAATGCCACTGTTGATTGTTTCTAAGGTTGAGTTTTCGGCCACGTTGTACTCGCCGGTTTTTAGGGTTTTGCTTCCGGACAGTTGAAGAGTACCTTCTTCTACACTGATTTGGCCTTCGTTGACGAACACATTATTAAACTGCTCAGAAAAATTTCCTGTTTTCCTGAAAAGTCCCAAATTCGTAAACGTATGAGGGCCATTAGTGATAAAAGCTAAACCATTCGCCACCACCGTTCCATCCAAAGTATTGGTAAAATTTACTGAATTGGAAAGGTAAATAACGCCATTGACATTGGTGCCGGTGCCTAAGTTGGTTGTTCCCTGATTTTCAAAATCTGCAATCGTAAAATGCTTTACTGCATCGGTATTTGCTGTGAAAATGGTTTGGTTAATAAATTTTCCGCCTCCTTGTATAGTACCACTTTCCATTAAAATGCCTGTTCCGGCAAGTGCATTGGTCGCTGTGGTACTGGCAGCCACAGAATTAGTACCATTGAGCAAAAATGTTCCCTGAATGTTACCGCTAAGTGTTCCGCTAAGAACGCCGAGACTGTTGGTGGTTTCTAACCTGGCACCGGAAGCAACATTATAAGTTCCACCATTAAATTCTTTATTTCCGCTGAAAATCAATGTTCCTGCCTGCACATCAATTTGACCTTCATTAACAAAATAAATACTAAAAGTAGCCGCAAAACTTTCGGTTTTTTTAAAAGTACCGAAGTTTCTCACAGTGTGTGGTCCATTATTAGAAAATGTAATTCCTTGTGCATTAACAACACCTTGTGTAGAATTCTCAAATACTGTAGAATTGGATAAATAAACAAAATTGTTAATATTTGTTCCCATTCCCAAATTGAATGTCCCTTTGTTTTGAAACAATCCTATCGTAAAATATTTATTCGATCCAGCATCTACATTATATATACTTTCATTCACGAATGTTCCAAGTCCGCCTAAAGTACCATTGGTCATCGTAATTCCATTTCCTGAAATTTGATTGGTTATTGTAGTACTTGCAGGAACAGAAACACTTCCGTTCAGAAGAAATGTACCAGCAACGTTACCGGTCCAAGTTCCCTGAATCGTAGTAGAAGTACCGAAAGTATCTAAAACTGCGTCTGCTGATACATTAAAAACTCCGGTATTAAAAGTATTAGCTCCCGATAAAATTAAAGTTCCGGCTTGAACTTCAATCGTTGCATTGTTTACAAAAACACAATTGAAATTTTCGGAAAAATTTCCAATTTTCCTGAATAGCCCATCATTTTGTACCGTATGTGCGCCATTGTTGGAAAAAACAATTCCGTTGGCAATAATCTCCCCAACAGAATTGTTTTTAAATAAGTGATTGTTACTTAAATAAACAAAAGCATTCACATCAGTATTTCCCATTATGAAGTCACCATTATTTTCAAATGTAGCAATGGAAAAATACTTATAGCCAACCGTTTCAACTGTAAAATTACCATTATTAATGATTTTTCCAGCACCGGAAACCGTTCCGGATTCCATGGTTAAATTTGTTGAAGAAGGAATAGTTACCGTAAAAGATCCGACATTCACACTACAAGTGGTATCATCAATATACGGAATTCCGGTTGCTCCGGTCCAATTGGCAGCATCCGTCCAAGAAGTTCCATCACCATTTCCGGTGAAGGTATAAGTTTGGGATTGGAAGACGCTAAAAATAAAAGCAAAGATTAAAGCGAACTTTAATTTTGAAGCGTGAACTCGAACATTCACATCACGAAAAGTAGTTTGTGTTTTCATTTGGTATAGATTTTAAAAATTAGGTTTCAGATTTAGTTTTTACCCGTTGAAGTAAATGTAGAAGGATGCTATTAAAATAAGGTTCAGAATATTGCGTTTGTAAAAATATCGGACAAAAGAAAGGAGTTGTAAAAATTTCGCACATCCGAAAACTCCTTTCAATTCTGCATTTTATATAAAATTGTATGTATTTGGAAGCATCATAGTTTCCGATATATATTTTTAAATAATCCGTAAAAATTAGTACATTTGACCTTTCATATTTATGGCAAAAAACACAACTTCAGACATCGATATTGCACCAAAATCAACCAAAATACTTTCCAAGCCTAGAATTTTTTTTGGTGTACTTTTTATTTTTATTTCCGTAGTGATGTTCCTCTCTTTCGGTTCGTATCTCAGTAACTGGAAGGCGGATCAAAGTCAAGCCGGAACAATGCTCGACAAAACCGTAAAATCTTCCAATATATTTGGGAAAATCGGTGATTGGCTTGGAAATTTTTTCATCTTCGAAAGTTTAGGAATTGCGGCATTTATTGTAGCGTTTTTGTTCTTCGTTTTTGGAATGATCATTCTGAAAAAGAATTATTTCAAACCATGGAAAACAATTGGTCATTCCCTATTCTTTGTTTGTTGGCTTCCGATTTTGATGGGTGCGATTACCAAAGGAGAAGGCGTTTTAAGTGGTGTTTACGGTTTTCAAATTATGGATTTTCTGAATTCTGTGATTGGAACGGTTGGACTTTGGATGGTTCTTTTGGTGAGTATAGCGCTGTATTTTATTCTTGAATTTAACTTAAATCCTAATAACGTTAAATCAAAATTGAATGAGCTCAATGAAACCACTTTAGGCCGGGTAAAAGCAATGATGCCGAGTTCTTCTGAAAATTTTGAAGCAGATGAAGAGCTTGAAGAATTGGCAAACGACGGCAACGAAATTCCCAAAACTCAACCTTTAAATGTTGCTGCACAAACTTTAAACACGATTCCAAAAGATTTGCCGAAAGTCGAAATCTCCAACGATTTTGAAACCATAAAAACTCCGAATCAAACTTCTTTTGAAGATGATTTGCCGAAAATTAAGGTCTCCGAATCTACAGGAAGTTCTGTTAATTTGAGTCCAACTTCTTCTGCTGTTGTTGAAATTCCAACTCAAAAAGACGACATCAATTTCAAAGTGGAAGTCGCAAAAACAGTTGATATTCTGGATGATGCCGACCAAAAATCTCAAGAATTGGTTCAAAAACACGGACTTTATGATCATAAACTTGATTTGGCGAATTTTCAAATGCCGACAATCGATTTATTGAGAGATTACGGAAACGAAGAAATCTCCATCAACAAAGACGAACTCGAAGAAAATAAAAATAAAATCGTTGGATTACTGAAAAACTTCAACGTAGGAATTGCAGAAATCAAAGCGACGATTGGACCGACTGTAACTTTATACGAAATTGTTCCCGAAGCGGGAATTCGTGTTGCTTCGATTAAAAAATTGCAGGATGATATTGCCTTAAATCTTTCCGCTTTAGGAATCAGAATTATTGCACCGATGCCCGGAAAAGGTACGATTGGAATTGAAGTTCCAAGAAAAAATCCTTCGATGGTTTCGATGCGAAGTGTGATTGCTTCCCAAAAATTCCAAAATACAGATATGGATTTGCCGGTGGTTTTCGGGAAGACCATTTCCAATGAAATCTTTATGGCAGATTTGTCTAAAATGCCTCATTTATTGATGGCGGGTGCAACCGGACAAGGAAAATCGGTGGGTATTAATGCGATTTTAACTTCCCTCCTCTATAAAAAACATCCAAGCGAATTGAAGTTTGTGATGGTGGATCCGAAAAAAGTGGAACTTTCTCTTTACTCAAAAATTGAAAGACACTATCTCGCCAAACTTCCCGATGGAGACGACGCAATCATCACCGACACTCACAAAGTAATCAACACGTTGAATTCACTTTGTGTCGAAATGGATACGCGTTACGATTTGTTGAAAAACGCTTTCTGTAAAAATTTAAAAGAATATAACAAGAAATTTTCCGAAAGAAAACTTAATCCTGAAAATGGTCATCGCTATTTACCCTACATCGTTTTGGTCGTGGACGAATTTGCGGATTTAATTATGACCGCAGGAAAAGAAGTAGAACTTCCTATTGCAAGATTGGCTCAATTAGCAAGAGCAGTTGGAATTCACTTAATCGTTGCGACTCAACGTCCTTCTGTGAATGTAATTACAGGTATGATTAAGGCGAATTTCCCGGCAAGAGCAGCGTTCCGTGTGATTTCGAGTGTAGATTCAAGAACGATTTTAGATTCTCCGGGAGCTGATCAGCTGATTGGAAAAGGTGATATGCTTTACTTTAACGGAAATGAAATTTTAAGGCTGCAATGCGCATTTGTGGATACTCCCGAAGTTGAAAAAATTGCAGAATTCATCGGTGAACAGAAAGGTTATGCAAGTGCATTCATGCTACCTGAATATTCAAGCGAGGAAACTACCTCTTCTGCGGGAACTTTTGATCCAAACGAAAAAGACGCTCTATTTGAAGATGCAGCTAGAATTATTGTTTCCACGCAGCAAGGCTCCACTTCAATGCTTCAAAGACAGTTAAAATTAGGATACAACAGAGCCGGAAGAATCATGGACCAGTTGGAAGGTAGTGGAATTGTAGGCGGCTTCAATGGGGCAAAAGCAAGGGAAGTGTTAATCAGTGATTTAAATTCTTTGGAACAGTTTTTGGAAGAATTGCGCAGATAAATTTAAACTTTAAACAACGGTTTAACTTTATGGCAAATTTTTAATCCAAAAAATAAAAAAGAATGAAATCGCCAAGATTAGTTTATACCCAAAATTATTGTGGAAAAAGGCGATTGCATATCACCTTTAAAAACAATAAATTCTACCTATGAAAAGTATATTGAAAAAAGTTACTCTTGGAATCTTCGCCTTAGGAACGGCTGCAAGTTTTTCTGCGCAGAAAGTTGACGCTAAAGCAAAGTCAATTTTAGATGCGGTTTCTAGCAACTACAAAGCAAAAAACAACGTTTACTTTAAATTTGTTTACGGAACAGGAAACGGAAAGAACGTAACTAAAACCGAACCGGGAATTTTTTATTCAGCAAAAAACAAATACAAGCTGAAAATTATGGGAACGGAACAGATTTTCGACGGAAGCAAAATTTATAACATTTCGGCTGAAGACCAAGAAGTTACCGTTGCAAAACCAACAGGAAACGAGCAAATGTTTTCCCCTTTAAATTATATCGAAGAATATAAAAAAGGCTACAACGTAAAATATGTTGGAAAAGTTCGTGTAAATGGTGTCAATACTGATTATATCAAACTTTCACCTACAAAAAACAACGGCATCAAGGAAGTAAATCTTTTTGTAAACACGGCGAAAAATCAATTGGTAAAATTGGAGCAGTTTTCAACGGATAATTCTGTATCAGTAATCGCAATCAGTGATTATCGGGAAAATCAAAATTTGAGTAACTCCATGTTTAGTTTCGACAAAGCGCAGTATAAAAATTATATTGTAACGGAATTATAAAATTTAATAATAAAATAGAAAAGTCACAGAGAGAAATCTTTTGTGACTTTTTTGTTAAATTTGACCCATGATAAAAAAACTCGACGGCTACGTCATCAAGACTTTTTTCGGTCCGTTTCTTTTCATTTTCAGCGTGCTGTTTTTCATTTTCGTGGTAAACATCATTTGGATTCGATTGGCGCAGTTCACCGGGAAAGGTTTGAGTTATTGGGAAATTTTGAAACTGCTTTCCTATCTTTCCGCGATTGTTGTACAGTTGGTTCTTCCACTCACGGTTTTACTTGCAGCAATTATGACTTTCGGAGATTTTGGGGAACGGTATGAGCTCGCCGCGATGAAAGCCGCCGGAATTTCTTTAACCAGGATTATGATGCCGCTTTTTGTGGTAACTGTTGGTTTTTCCGTTTTTCTATTTTTCTTTTCGAATAACGTTATACCCGATTTCCAGCGGAAGGCAAAAAATATGCTCTATAATATTGCAGCCACAAAACCCGCACTGAATTTTACACCTGGGCAATTTATTCAGCAAATTCCGGGTTACAGCGTGAAGTTTGATAAAATTTCTGGGGAAAACGGCGAGAATTTGGAAGGTGTTTTCATTCACAAAATGGCCAATTCTTTTGAAAGCCAACAATCCATCGTTGCAGAAAAGGGGAAATTTGTTCCTGCAACAAACCGAAATTATTTGAAGTTGGTTCTTTTCAACGGGCATATTTTTGAGGACAATTTAAGCGAAGCGGACTACAACCAAAGAATTAGACAGCCAGATCAGGCAATCAAATTCGACACACTGGTTTCTCATTTTAACATTTCAGAAATCATCAATAAAGCTATTGAAGCTGAAAAAATTACCGACGATTATTCCTTTCAAAACTTTATTGAACTGAACACAACCATTGAACAAGCCAAAAAAGAGAACAGCAATATTATCGGAAACATGAATTCGGAACTCATCAACCAAACCAATACCTATGTAACCTATGTTGATAATACAAAACCGAAAAGTCCTGTTGTTGCTCCCCCAAAGTTCGGTAGTCAAAAACAGGAGAAAAAGCAAGAAATGCTTTACTCCGCTTATAATAAAATTGATAGTCTAAAAGAGGCTGCACTTGGAAAAGACGAGCAGCTGAAAGGTTTACACGCTTATTATTCCCGAGTAATAATTTACCAGCAAAGAATTTTTGCCTATTCGGTAACCTGCTTGATTTTCTTCTTAATCGGCGCTAGTTTGGGCTCTATCATCAGAAAAGGCGGCTTAGGATTACCCGTTGTGATTGCTATTGTAGTTTTTATTATTTTCTATGTTCTAAATCTTTCCGTAGAAAATTTAGCTTGGGCCGGAAATATGGATCCTTATCTTGCAGCGTGGTTGCCGAATATGGTATTGTTTCCATTTGGCGCGTGGTTGACTTACAAAGCATTGACCGATTCGCAGTTATTTGATATTGAAAAATACAAAGCCTTGTTCAAACCAATTTTACAGAGGTTTTCTAAAAATAAAGAACACGCAAGATATCGTTAATCGAAAATCTACAAAATGAAAAAAGTCTGCTGAAAATTTTTCGGCAGACTTTTTTAAATTATTTTCTTGAATTTACTTTAAATATTTTGTAATAGATTCGCTTGTTGGTTTTGTGGTACTGATAAAAGAATCGATTAATTTACCGTTTTCGTCCAAAAGAAACTTGGTAAAATTCCAAAGAATGGTGGTGTTTTTCACGCCGTTTAAATCCTTTTCTGTTAAATATTTAAAAATTGGTGCAGTATCGTCACCTTTCACAGAAACTTTTGCAGCCATCGGAAAAGTGACGCCATAATTTTTTTGACAGAACGCCCCAATTTCAGCATTGCTTCCAGGTTCTTGCCCACCAAAATTGTTTGCGGGAAAACCTACAACCACTAATTTGTCTTTGTAATCCTTAGAAAGGGTTTCCAAATCAGCATATTGCGGCGTAAACCCACATTCTGAAGCGGTGTTCACGATCAGAATTTTTTTACCCTTAAAATCTGCAAAGTTAATTTCTTTACCGTCGAGACTTTCAACCTTATAATCGTAAATTGTTTTCATTTGTTGGGTTTTATCTTGTGAGATTTCCTTTTTCTGTTGCGTGCAACTTTGTAGAAAAGCGCCGACTGACAAAAGTATGATGAATATTTTTTTCATTTTTAAAATTTTTAAAACTTAAATGTATTAGCCGGAAAAACTTTGTTGGTTTCAATTTTATTGATGATCATCACGTAATCGCTGTCTCTTTTTGGCGAAGATGACTCAATTCGATACGGCATTAAAAGTGAGCCAACCTGCTTATAATCAGCGTAAACCAAAGTTTCGTCTTTCTTTATTTCCTTCAATAGCATATAAGTTTTGGTATCGAAATAATACAGCGTTTTGTTGACATTTTTAGTCAGTTCCACTTTATGACAGTAAATTTCGCCAATTTTCTCTTTTCCTAAATATTTTGCATCAAAACCTTTGCTTTCCCAATCTATGAAGTCGTTATCAAAACTTTCCGCCACATAATTTGGATATTCCTGAACTTTGTTTGTCGCATAATTCATCGCGTAACCTTTTTTCCCGTCGAAACCTTCAATTGCGGTTTCTTTTTTATTAATGGTAATCACGGTTTTGGTTAAATTTGGTCGTTGTTGGAAAATTTTTATGGGATATTCGTCGTTCACTCCCAAAGTTACTTTACCATATAAAACAACGGAATTCAAAAGTTTCCAATTCGTTAAACCGCCCGATAATTCTATGTTTTTGTCGATAATTTCTTTTGCAGTTTGAGCGTTGATGATTACACTAAAAATAACCGCAAACGCTAAAAATAATTTCTTCATTAAATCTTTTCTGTTTAATCGTCAAATATATACTTTTTGAAATAAATTGGATATGACTTCGCTCATTTTACGGAATTTCGTGACTCTAAAAAATCGAATCAAGAGTTCTTCAAAATCGCTCTTGCCTTCTCCAAATCGTCGGGAACATCGATTCCTACACCAACAAAATCGGTTTCAATCATTTTGATTTTCATGCCGTATTCCAAATAACGGATGCATTCAACTTTTTCTGCAATTTCTAATGGTTTTTGTGGAAGTTGTGCAAATTTCAGCAAAGCGTTCTTTCTAAAAGCATAAACGCCGATATGTTTAAAATATTCTGCCTCCACCGAAGTTTCTCGTGGATAAGGAATTACCGAACGGCTGAAATAAAGCGCGAAACCATCATTATCAGTAATTACTTTTACATGGTTTGGATTTTCAACTTCTTCTTTTTCCTTTAATTTAATTTTTAAAGATGCTAAAGAAATTTCTTCATGAATATCGTCGTTAAAAACAGAAATCAATTGCTTTAATGGTTCCTTTTTCAAAAAAGGTTCATCACCTTGAACATTGATAACGATATCGCAATCGATATTTTGAACGGCTTCAGCAATTCGGTCGCTTCCTGTTTCGTGAGTTCCCGTCATCACAGCATTTCCACCAATTTTCTTGATCTCATCAAAAATAATTTCGGAATCTGTTGCCACGAAAACTTCATCAAACAATTCGGTTTCCACCACATTTTGGTACGTAGTTGCGATCACTGTTTTCTCACCCAAAATCTGCATTAGTTTCCCAGGAAACCTCGAAGCTTCATAACGACCGGGAATGACGGCGATTACTCTCATTTTTTGTATTTTTTTAGCAATTTTTCAAGTCGTTCATCGGGTTCATAATCTAAAACATCAATCAGCTTCACATTTTTAAATTCTGGATGAGTAGTATTGAAAATAACATTGTAATTATCGGGCAAAATCGAAGAAGGAACTTTCAAGCAAAGACTCCGCTGATCGTCATACCAAGAATTTCCAATTTTTTGCAGTTGATCATAGCTTTCCAAACTTCGCCAATCCTTCGGTAGATTTGAGGTGATAATCTGCTCAATATGCTCTTCAGGATGATAGATGACCATTATTTTGTAATCATTATTGAATCCAATTCCTGTTCGATAAATAATATTTTCTAAAAGTGAAGTTGCAATATTTTCAGAAGCATAAAGAACCAATTTTCCCTTGCTGTTCCACCTTCCTTCAAATCCACTCACTGAAAGCGAATGAGCATATTTATAATGTGCAATCCTAAAAGCAAGCATTGCAAAAATTATAAAGGATAACCTTGTGCCATTCTTTCAAGGCGGTCGATAATCAAATCAACACCACCCGAAGTATTCAGAAAATCAATAGGTTTCTCATTCAAACCCCACATCGGTTTTTGCAGCCAATCATTAAACTCATCAATATTTCCCAAATATTCCTTTCCTAATTCGAAAAGAGAAATTAACTTTAGGAGATGCTCACTGTAATTGGCTTCCAATGATTTATTTTGGTCACGGTAATTACTGATGGTTCTTGGGGAAAGATTGATCACTGCCGCCAAAAATTTTTCAGGCATTTTGATGGATTCTGCAAAAGTGTAGAAAACATTAGTATCAATACCTTCTTTTGCCTTCTTCACTAAAGAAAAATCATTCTGGGGAATAAAATGCGTGTAATATGATCTTCCGTAAGCAACCGCAGGTTCCGAAACCCCCGCCGTTTTTTCAGATTGTTTCCAAGTTTTTGGTTGTTTTGATTTCATCTCAATTGTTTTCTACCACAAAGATAGAATTTTTTCCAAGACAAAAACGAATTTTTTCACTTTATTTTAACTTTTCCAAAGCTTTTTCCAATCTTGGCAACATTTTCTTGATTTCCTCTAAAGACAATCCACCTGCAGAAGCTCTGAACCAAGGCATATTTCGGGAATTTCCAAATGCCGAAAAAGGAACAAGAGCAACTCCCGCTTCTTCAATTAAATAATAAACCAAATCGGAAGAATCTTTGATAGGTGTTCCATCAGGTTTTGACTTACCCAAATAATCGAGTTCTACCGTGAGATAAAGCGCTCCCATTGGTTTGATGCTTTCCACGGCGAAACCTCTCGATTTCATATCTTGAATTCCTTCGTGTAAAGTTTCAAGGCTGTCATAAATTTTATTTTTAAATTCATTCACAAAAGAATTCACATTCTCGGTTTGCTCCAAATATACGGAAACAGCTTCCTGTTCAGGTTTTGGCGCCCATGCTCCCACGTGAGTTAAAAGCGATTTCATTTTATCGATAATTTCTCGTGGACCAAAACTCCAACCAACTCTAACTCCTGTTGCTGCAAAACATTTTGAAGTACCGTCAACAAAAATCACATAGTCTTTCAGTTCAGGAAAAAGAGAAACAGGGTTGAAATGTTCTTCATCGAAAGTAAGCATCGCATAAATTTGGTCGTACATCAAATAAAGTGGTTTCTCATTTTCACCACGACTTTTATTTTCCTCTAAAACCAATTCGCAAATTTCGGAAAGTTGCTCTTTGGTGAACATCGTTCCTGTAGGATTTAAAGGTGAACATAAAGCCAATAAAACAGCACCTTTCAAATAAGGTTTCAATTCTTCTGCTGTTGGTAAAAAATTGTTGGATTGAGAAGTTTCCACTTCCACTTTTTCAGCATGAGTTAAGTACGCGTAGTGATTATTATTCCAAGATGGAATTGGGTAAACCACTTTATCGCCATCATCTACAATGGTCTTGAATGTCGCATAAATCAAAGGTCTAGAACCTCCTGCAACTAAAATTTCGTCCGCAGAATAATCCAGATTCCAACGGTTTTTTAAGTCTTTTGCAATGGATTTTCTTAACGAAACAAGTCCGTTTGCAGGCGGATAATTCGTTAGATTATTTTGATAGGCTTTTTGAATTTCTTCTTTGAGTTCGGCAGGAATCGGATAGATATTGGAGTTTAAATCACCAATCGTAAGATTAGCTATTTCAGCACCTTGAGCTTTTAAATCATTGACTTGGTTGCCGATTTTGATGATTTCTGAACCAATTAAATTTTGGGCGAGTTTGGATATTTTCACGTTTACTTTTTATTTACGTTAAAGGCAAATTTAATGAAATTAAATGGTTTTCTATTCTGAAAAATTATAGGAAATAAATAAAATTCGTGCATTCTTGGCGGGAAAAACTTGCCACGAATGCACGAATACATATTTTAGAATAATTGAATTTCTAAAGATTCAAATCCGTTTTCACCTTGTCAATTTTTGCTCCCAGAGAAATCACTTTGTCTTTAAAATCTTGCTCTGAAGCAATTTGGTCTTTTACAGAAACGTAGAATTTTATTTTAGGCTCCGTTCCACTTGGACGAACGCAAACTTTTGTTCCATCTTCCGTGTAATAAATCAAAACGTTGGATTTTGGAATTTCATCCATTACTGATTTTTTGTTTTCAGGAACGTTTAAAGAAGTTTGTTCTTGGAAATCTTTCAACTCAACCACTTTTGAGCCTGCAATTTCTTTCGGCGGATTTTCGCGGAAATCTTTCATCATCTGCTGAATTTCTTCCGCACCTGTTCTACCTTTTCTCACGACGTTGATCAATCCTTCATAATACATTCCCAAATCTTTGTAAATGTCGATCATGTATTGGAACATCGAACTTCCATTCGCTTTACACCACGCTGCAATTTCACAAGCTAACAAAATGGAACCGCAAGAATCTTTATCACGCACGAAATCACCCGTCATAAATCCGAAAGATTCTTCACCACCGCAAACAAATTTTTCTTTACCTTCATTATCGCGAATCATTTTTCCAATCCACTTGAAACCTGTTAAACCAACTTTGCACTCAACGCCAAACTTTTTAGCGATATCATAGAAAACATCAGAAGTCACAATCGTAGAGCCGATAAATTCCTTTCCTGTAATTTTTCCCTGTTTTTTCCATTGGTCGAGAATGTAGTACGTCAAAATCGTGTTGGTTTGGTTTCCGTTGAGGAGTTGAATTTCGCCATCCAAATTTCTCACGGCAATTCCCAATCGGTCTCCATCGGGATCGGTTCCGATAACGATATCGCCGTTTGTAATTCTTGCCAAATCAATCGCCATTTCCAACGCTGCGGGTTCTTCAGGATTCGGAGATTCTACGGTTGGGAAATTTCCGCTTGGAATCATTTGTTCCGTCACCAAATCAATTTTCTTGAAACCCGCTTTTCTCAAAGCTTGAGGAACGGTGGTGTAAGTTGTTCCATGAATCGAAGTGAAAACGATGTTCAAATTATCATAACCGATTTTGTCTTTCTGATAAAGCGAATTTTCAATACAGGCATCAATATAAACTTCGTCCTGTTCTTCACCAATCCACTCAATCAAATCATCGTTTCCATTAAACTTAATATCTTCAAATTTTACAGAATACACTTCTTTAATAATGGCATCATCATGTGGCGGAACAATTTGCGCTCCATCATTCCAATAAACCTTGTAACCGTTATATTCAGGCGGATTGTGAGAGGCGGTAAGTACAATTCCCGCATTACATTTTTTGTCTCTCACAGTGAAAGAAAGTTCAGGAGTCGGTCTGTGATTTTTGAAAAGCAAAACCTTTATTCCGTTTGCAGTCAAAACATCGGCACACATTTTTCCAAATTCTTTGGAGTTGTTTCGCACGTCATAGGCAATCGCAACCTTAATCTCTTGATTCGGAAACTGTTGATGAAGATAATTCGCCAAACCTTGAGTAGCCTGTCCCAAAGTGTATTTGTTGAGACGGTTCGTTCCAACTCCCATAATTCCGCGCATTCCGCCCGTTCCGAATTCCAGTTCACGGTAAAAAGAATCTTCCAGTTCATCAGATTCTGTATCAATCCAATGTTGAATTGTTTTTTTTGTTTCTTCGTCAAAAGTGTCTGTAAGCCAAAGTTTTGCTTTTTCTAAAGTGCTCATTTGTTATCTGGTTTGATTGAATTTGATATTGTTTGAGTTGATTTGAAATAGTTTAAAAGGTTCGAACATCATCAAGCAATGTCAAACTTTCAAACCACTTCAAGCTATTCAAGTTCTTTATTCTGTACGTTCGCTGTTTTATCAATTTTAAAGGCACGAATCGGATCGTTGTAATACACAAATTTCGCTGTATTTTTAATATTTCCTTTCAAAGAATCTTGTACGTTTACTTCTGCATAGTTTGCATTTTTAGAATCGATGTTTAGGTTTTCAATCATCCAGTAAGGTGCGATTAAATTGGCGGTGTCAGCAATTTTGATGAAAGCAACTTTGGTTTTTCCCGTAAAATTGGCGCGGCTTGTATTCAGCATTTCCACTTCTGCTTTTCTCGAGTTTACCGACCCTATAAATTTAGCATTATTTTTTAAATTTAATTTGAAATTGTCGGTTTTTATTTCACTGGAAATGTTCATTTCTACCGAATCGGAAATTGAAATTTTTTCAAGGTTGTATTTGGAGTAAATGGTGACGTTGTAGAAATCCACACCTTGAGTTTCTCGACTTTCTATGATGTTTAAAGTTTTGTCTTTAACCTTGATTTTTAAATTGTTAAGAATATTTGGGTAGGTTTCCACATTCACAAAACTTTTCTCGCCATTTACGTAGAATACACGAAATTTGCCTTCTAAATTAATGTTGGTGAAATCTTCCACAGGGAAATCCTTGCTTTCTATTTTTCCTTTTGGGGAAATTTTTCCACAAGAAATAAATAGTAGAAATATGAAGGTAGAAAACAATAATTTCATTCTCAAATTGATTTATTTTCAAATTAAATGGTTTCCTCGATATGGTAATTCTTACTCTCCCTCGTTGTTCGAATAATCATTTCGCCCAAAAATCCTGCAATGAAAAGCAAAGTTCCCAAAATCATCATCGTCAAAGCGATAAAAAACCACGGATTGTTGGTAATTAAATGTCCGTAAATTCCTTTGGACACGTCAATCAGTTTTGAAATCCCCAACCAAAGTGCGGATAGAAATCCGATAATAAACATCAAAGTTCCCACCGCACCGAAAAAGTGCATCGGTCTTCCTCCGAAACGGCTTACAAACCAGAGCGTAACCAAATCCAGAAATCCGCGGACAAATCTTTCTGTCCCGAATTTTGAAGTTCCATAAGGTCTTGCTTGATGTTGCACCGGTTTTTCCGTAATCCTTCTAAACCCTGCATTCGCCGCTAAAACGGGAATATATCGGTGCATATCTCCATAAACATCGATGGATTTTACCACTTGTTTTTTGTACGCTTTTAAACCACAATTAAAGTCATGAAGTTCTACACCCGAAAGTTTTCTCGCCGCCGAATTGAACAATTTTGATGGCAAATTTTTCGTCATGACATTGTCAAAACGTTTCTTTTTCCATCCTGAAACGATGTCATAATTTTCGTTTTTAACCATGGAATACAATTCGGGAATTTCTTCTGGAAAGTCCTGCAAATCTGCATCCATCGTAATTACGACTTCACCGTTGGCTTTTTCGAAAGCGGCGTGTAAAGCTTGCGATTTTCCGTAATTTCTAGAAAATTTAATTCCGTGAATTTGGGGGTGTTGAATTTTTAGATTCTCAATGATGCTCCACGACAAATCGGTGCTTCCGTCGTCCACAAACCAAATTTCATAAGAAAGGTGATTGGTTTTACAGACTTTATCGATTCTTGAAAAAAGTTCTTCAAGAGATTCTTCTTCGTTGAGAAGCGGAATGATGATGGAGAGGTTTAAGTTGTTCAAAATGATTTTTTGGTTTTGTTGTTCAAATTTACAAATTATGATTTACTCTAAAGTTTTACTCCTGAAAAAACTTCCAAAAAATGTCGATAAAATAACGTAAAAAACCATAATCGCACCGAAATAATAGGTAAACTGTCGAAAGCTGAACATGTCTTTATCCTTAATCATTTCAGGGGAAAAGCTTTGAAGTCGGTTTTGATAATTTTTATCCAGTTCTGCTTTTTCTTCATCAGTTTTCGATGTCAATTTCGCCTTCTGATATTCGTTATTGAGCTCCGTTTTCTGTCTTTCGATGTATTGAAAATTGAGTAAATCTTTTGCGTCTCTGTCTATAAAATTCAAGAAAGCGAAAATACTTAGAACGGATAAAATTCCACCAATGAACATGGGCTTGAAAGCTCTCCCGAAAGCCTCACGAAATCCCATCGGGATTCCCAATTTTTTAACAGAATTTACGGAAATAAAAGCTCCCGCCAAATAAACAGCCGGAAGTATGAACGCATTGACCAAAAGTGAATTATTGAAATAATCGGTGTTCATCCCGAAAAAATACATTACGAAAAAGAGCAACATAGTTACGATAAACAACACGAGACCAACAGCATAAACGTTTTTTTGCATAATTGATGATATTTTCTTGAATCTTAAATTTTGAATTTTAAATTTTTAAACTATCTTTGCAGCGGCAAGTCCTAAACAACCAGCTCCTGAAAATCCTCCAGGGTGGGAACGCAGCAAAGGTAATCGGTTGTAGCGGTGTGATTTAGGTAGCTTGCCATTTTTTGTTTCTTTATTTTTGCATTTCTGCTTTTAGTTCACTCACTGTTTTTACGTGGCTCCAGTTTTCTCCCGTTTTGATGCGGTGAATCTGCATTTCTGAAACCCCAAACTGATGCGCCAATTTCTTCATCGTCACTCCTTTTTTTCCCAATTTTGATTTGATGAAAAGTACGTCGTTTTCTGAGAGTTTGGTACTTCTTACATTCGGTTTTTTATCTTCGAATTGCTTTCTGAATTGGTTCAGAATGACTTTGGGATGTTTCATTTGGCGTTCGGTTAATTCTTCCTGAGTTGCCCATCCTAAATTTTCCACGTTATTATTTAACTTATCGAAATCGTGGTGGATTACAAACTTTCTAGACTCATCTAAAGGTTTTCCTATAAATAATTCCGCAACCGCTTTATGAACCAAAATCGCTACATATTTTGAAACTTTCTTTCTAAACTTTGTATTAAGTTTTGACCTTGTCTTAACGAGTTCAGCTCTTCTGTTCTTTAAATCATCTAGTTTATCGCGCAAGTTTTCGGATTTATTCTCAATAGGTGATTTTAATCCAAAGTTTTTAATTTCGGCATTAAGTTCGGCAATTTCTTTATCGAGTTTTTGAAGTTTTTCGGCATCTTTAGGTTTGAGTTCATCCGTAAACGTAGTTCTGAAAATGGGAAAACCGCCTTGTAACGAACCCTTAATAATACTTCCTTTTGGAGCAAGTCTAGAAAACGTCTTCATTCTACCCAAATTTGAAAACTCAATTCTAAAATCAGTTGGAAATCCCAAATTTAAAGGATACTCCTTCCAAATTTCCTTATTTTTCTTAATCATATTTTCTAAATTTTCAACAAAAATACAAAAAATAACGCGGGGTATTGGCGAAGTATAAATTAAATTTCAAATTCCTCTCCCAATTGCGGTAAAGCAAAATCGATATTCCGTTCTGCAAAAAGTTCTTTCGCTTCTTCGTGATTGATTTTAATTGGCGGAAAAGTGTCGAAATGACAACCGATCACTTTTTTTGTATTCAATAGTTCTGCGGCAGCAAAACTTGCTTTTCTTGCGCACATGGTGTAATGAGAACCTACGGGAAGTATTGCCAAATCGATATTTCCGAACAGTCTTGGAAAAATTTCCATATCTGCCATAATTCCCGTATCGCCCGCAAAATAAATATTTTTCCCTTGAAACCTGAACATGTAACCACAAGGTTCTCCACCATAAGTTCCATCTGGAAAACTTGAGGTGTGACTTGCAGGAACCATGGAAATTTTCAAATCATCAAATTTTGCAGAACCGCCGAAATTAATGTCGATAGAATTTGGATGCTTAAAATAACCGCAAAGTTCGGGTTGTCCGATGAGGGTTGCTTCGGAATGTGTTTCTAAAACTTCCTTCACGTCTGCAATATGGTCGCCGTGCGCATGAGTAATCAACACATAATCAATTTTTTGCGAATCAATATCAAAACCTGATTTTTCTTTTTGAAAGTTATAAAAAGGATCAGAAAGTATATTTTTGCCATTGTATGTGAACAAAAAACAGTTTTGTCCCAGGTATTTTATTTTCATAACAATAGTTTTGTTTCAAGTTTAAGGTTTAAAGGTGCTAATTTCTTGTTTCAAATTTTTTATCATCACAGGTAAAAATCTGCCTTCAATTTTTGTAGGTTCCAACATCAAAGTGCCAAAACCAAATTTTTCATAAAAAGAAACTGCGTTTGGGTCGGAATTAAGAACTACTATATCATATTCTGTTTTCTTAATTTTCTTGAAAAAATCTTCCATCAAAATTCTTCCAAAACCTTTTCCGATATAGTCGGGTTTTATGAAGACGTTGTCTAAACAAACTACTTTTGGTTCTTGCTCAAAAAAACTATAAAAACCGATGATGGTTTCATCTTTTTCGATGTGGTAAGTCTTACTTTTTTTGATATAGTTTTCCGTGATGGTCAAATCATTTTCCCAAAGCTTAATCAACTCTTCCGAGTACCCCCAAAAAGCTTTTGCTTTTTTTGCGATTTCCGTTAATTTTTCCGAGTCTGTTTTTTTAGACCGTATGATTTTCATGTCCAACATTTTGCAACATTCAATCTGCTTTATCCTAAAATTTATTTAAAAATAATTCAATCCAAAAGCCAATAAAACTGCCATCATCAAAGTTAAAATCCCAACTTGTTTTAGAAATGGGTCGAGTTCTCTCGGTTCTTTCACTGCCATTATTTTTCGTCTCAAAGCCGTCATTGGGAACAATAAAATCATCACGATGAACGGATAATATTTTCCGTCTTTAATGAAACCATTTACCCCTAAAAAGGTCAAGATTAAAATTAAAGGTAACATTAATAAAACAATTTCATAAACCATCGCATATTTGAACCCTAATCTTAAAGCCAAAGTTTTCTTTCCGCTTAATTCGTCGCTTTCAATATCGCGCATATTGTTCAGGTTCAAAACCGCCGTACTTAGCATTCCAACCGCTGTTGCGGGAATTAAGATATCCCAATCAAATGTTTTTGTGAACAGAAAATAGCTTCCACAAACGGAAACCAAACCAAAAAACACAAATACGAAAATATCGCCCAAACCTAAATATCCATAAGGTTTTTTTCCGACAGTATAGCCAATTGCAGCCAAAATGCACGCAATTCCCAATCCCACAAAAGTCCAAAACTCTTTCATAAAATCGGGATAAAATGCAAGATATAAAAGTGCAACCGTTGCAATTAAAGAAAGAATGGCAAATAAAATCACGGCGTTCCGCATTTGATTTGCAGAAATTTTTCCGGAAGCAACGGCTCTTTGTTCAGCTTCGTTGCCTCTTAATTTATCGGTTCCCTTAATTCCGTCACCGTAATCGTTGGCAAAGTTTGACAAAATTTGATAAAGCAAAGTCACCAAAATCGCCATCGCAAAAATCTTCCAATCCCAAGTTCCGCCGTTCTCTAAAATTCGCCATCTTGCGATGAACGAACCCATGATAATTCCACTCATGGAAAGTGGTAATGTGCGTAAACGTGCGGCTTTAATCCAATCCAACATAACTAAAATTTATAGAAAAGAGATTGAGAGACACAAGACACGAGACGAATAATGGTCTCCAACCTCAAATCTTCAAATCTCAAATCTCATTTAAGATATCCATTTATTTTCTCCGAAATCGGGTTTTCTTTTTTCCAGGAAAGCGTTTCTGCCTTCTTTGGCTTCGTCTGTCATATAAGCGAGACGTGTTGCTTCACCTGCAAAAACTTGTTGACCAACCATTCCGTCATCTGTTAAATTCATGGCAAATTTTAACATTCTGATGGACATTGGCGATTTTCCTAAAATTTCCTGTGCCCACTGAAAAGCGGTGTCTTCTAAATCAGCATGAGGAATTACAGCATTCACCATTCCCATATCTTCTGCTTCTTTGGCGGAATAATTTCTACCTAAAAAGAAAATTTCACGGGCTTTTTTCTGTCCAACCATTTTTGCTAAGTATGCAGAACCATAACCACCGTCGAAGCTTGTGACATCTGCATCGGTTTGTTTGAAAATAGCGTGTTCTTCACTCGCCAAAGTCAAGTCGCAAACTACGTGAAGTGAATGTCCTCCTCCTACAGCCCAACCATTTACAACGGCAATTACCACTTTTGGCATGAAACGAATCAAACGCTGAACTTCCAAAATATTTAGGCGGTGTCTTCCGTCATCACCAACATAACCTTGATGTCCACGAGCTTTTTGATCGCCGCCACTGCAAAAAGCGTGACCACCATCTTTCGGACTTGGTCCTTCACCTGTCAAAAGAACGACTCCAACTGAAGGATCTTCTGAAACATGATAAAAAGCGTCGTATAATTCGGAAGTCGTTTTGGGACGGAATGCGTTGCGAACTTCTGGTCTGTTAAAAGCGATTCTCGCAACGGCGCCGCATTTTTTGTAGGTGATGTCTTCGTATTCTTTTACGGTTTTCCAGTCGATCATTTTTGTAAAAAATTTTGGGTAAAGATAAAGAAAATAAGAGCCAAGACAAAAGTAAAAAAAGCCAAGTTGACTCTTTTACAACAAAAATTCCACTTAATGGATATGCTAAAATCTCAAATCATAATAACTCGTTGTCGTCTAAAGAATCGTCTTCTTCGAGAATATTTTGGGCGTTTTCAAAATCTCTTTCGCTCACCATTAAGTAGTAGTTTTGAGCAATCGGAAAAACTGCGACATTATTGACGTATTCGTTTTTGATGTAACTTGGGATTTCTCTTGAAGCGAGCTTTGATTTTGCGAGTTCGATTTCGTAGAGATATGATGATTGAATAAGGGAAACTAATTCTGACATTTTGTTCTTTTTATAAAGGTAGCGAAATTTTTTGGATCATTTGAAGAACGTTTATCTAGGTGAAGATAATTGCAATAGATTACTAAATTCCCTCAAACAAATAATAGATTTAGGCTAAAGCCAAATGGAATTGATTTTTAAAAGCGGGCTAAAGCCCGCCCCTATTGATATAGCTAATTTTTCCCAATATTGGTCACTTCAAAAGACGAACATCCAGAAGTTTTTAGCCCCGGTTGCAGCATTTGTTTGAGCTCTTTTTCTGCGGCGGCTTCGCCGCCGCAGAAAAAAGCGAGTGCGGAAAACGGGACTGATTTCTAAAAGAAGATAAAAACTTCTTGCTCCCAAAAGAAACTTCCCGGAAAATTATTTCCGGGAAGTTTTTGTTATGCTTTAATCTTCAAAGATTTCTGTAATTCTCTAAATCTCAAATAAGAGACAACGGATAAAGTCACCATAAACGCCAAACCGAGATAAACCCACAGCGGAACAGGAATCGGGTCACCTGCTGCGTAAGAATGCAGTCCGCTCAAATAATAATTTACCCCGAAATAGGTCATCACGACGCTCGAAATCGCAAATAATGCGGCAACGTGAAACGCCCATCTTCCACGCAAACCGGGAACCAGTCGCATGTGGAGAACGAATGCATAAACCATCACGGAAATGAATGCCCAAGTTTCTTTCGGATCCCAACTCCAATATCTTCCCCAAGATTCGTTTGCCCAAATTCCGCCAAGAAATGTTCCGACAGTAAGTGCATAGAGTCCTATGGTTAAAGACATTTCTGAGACAATTGTCAGTTCTTTGACGGTATGGTCGTGATGAATTTTGTAAACTTTTTTGTTGGCAAAAATGTAGAAAAACAAAACAATCACCGCAATCACCATCGACAAGCCGAAGAATCCGTAACTCGCGGTAATAATCGCTACGTGAATGATGAGCCAATAAGATTTTAAAACAGGAACAAGAGGAGTAATTTGCGGATCAAGCGCAGAACCACCGTGTGCAAATCCCATCATAATCACTGCAACCATAAATCCTGCTGCAGGAATTAGTGCGTTTGAATTTCTGTACAGAACCAAACCTGCGGTAATTCCCACCCATGAAATGAAGATGATTGCTTCGTAACCGTTACTCCAAGGAGCGTGACCGGAAATATACCATCTTGCAACCAATCCTAAAAATTGTGCAAAATATCCGACCAAACCAATCATAATTAAAATTTTGATGGTTTTGTTGATGATTTTATTGGGTTTGAAAAGTTCGATAAATCCTAACAACAATAATAGTCCGCCAATTATTGTGTAGAAAATCAACAGATGAAAGTTGATATTTACTTTGTTCATGAACACTTCCAAATCAACTTTTGATTTTGGCGGAACAACATTTTTCCCCCAAGTTTGTTGATATTGCTCCAATTTCACCAGTTCGGCGTCTGCTTTGCTCCAATCTCCTGATTTTTGAGCTGCCAAAACTTCAGAAAAATAAGGGCCCATTACCTTTTGAGATTCCATATCCGGTTCAAATTTTTGGTCTAGCCAAGAATGCCATGTTGAATTCGGATCGTTTTGCACGGGAACAATTCTCATAAACTGTCCGCTGAAAAATTCGTTGAACGCCTGAACACGATCATTTACGGCGATAACTTCTTTGTCGTAATTGGTCTGTTCTGCCGGTTTTTTCCGGAACGCTTCCTGATAATCGTCTTCTAAGACATAATGTAGATTTCCTTGTGCATCTGCAGGAAAAAGCGACATTAAAGTCGTATAACCGTCTTCGTTGGCTTTTGTTTTTTTCGCCAATTCATCGCCACCTTTTGTTCCAACTTTGATAATCGGAACCATAGTCCAGCTTGCAGTATCGGTATTGATGGAAAGAAACCACTGATTTGCAGTTAAGCTTTTTCCGTCGGTTCCTTTGAAGCTGTCTTTTTTGTACAGTTTTCTTAAAACATCCAAAGCTTGCGTGTTCATCGGAACAATTCGCCCTTCATAGTTTTGCACTAACAAATAGGCAAATTTATCGGCGTGTTCTTTTGAGATTTTGTTTCTCGCAATGATTTCATCTGGCGAAATCGGTTTCGGAGAACGTAACGCCAAAGAGTTTTGTTCTTTCACGGGTTTCGTTTCCAATAGTAAAGCGGCGTCTGCATTTCCGTGGTCATGTCCGTCATTTGAAGAATGTTTTTGCTGTTTTCCTGAACCGTCGTCAGTTCCGTGCGTTTCAATTTTTTGTGCGTTGAAACTTAAACTTAAAAGAATCAACAAAACGGAAAGCGTTCTTTTTTTGTTCACATTTTTCAGCATTTTATTGAGTTTCCAAAAATGAGTTCCTTTCCAAAAGAAAACGATGAACATCGCTGTAAACAGGAAGAAATATCCAATATAGGTAATCAAAGTTCCCCAAAAATCGTGGTTTACAGAAAGTACCGTTCCTTGTCTGTCGGGATCAAAACTTGCCTGAAAAAATCGGTAACCGCCGTGATTTAAAACGTGGTTCATGTAAATTTTATAAGGGGATTGTTTGCCTCCGTCGATTATTTGAACGTGGCTTTCATACGCACTTGGAGACGAACTTCCCGGATAAGTCTCCATCACGAAATCATCTAATTTTAAAGAGAAAGGCGTGTTATAAACTTTCGGTCCGAAACCTAGAATAATGTTCATCCCATCCATAGAAATTTGTTTGAAAGCATTTGGATTTCCCTTTTCTACAGGAAGATTTATGAGTTGTTTCGTTTTTGGTCCCTGAACTTCAACCGTCAATTGGTCGGGAACATCCTTATCTTTTTTGCGGTCGCCTTCGTAAGCAATCAGTTTTCCTTTTTTCAAACCTTCTGGAACAACAAGACGCAAATCATTAATTGTATATAAGCTTCTCAAAGCCAATGGTTGGAATTCGTCTTTTTTTGTTGCACCTGTCGCTTGAGTTGCCATTGTCATGAATTCTGCATCAACAGGAGTTTTAATCATTAAATTTCCGTTGTCATCTTTAAATTCTACAGCGCCTTCAATGGGACGATTGTAAGTCACCAAAGTTCCGTTAACCGATTTGGATTCGCCGGATTTGATGTAAATATTTTCTCTTCCTTTTTGTCCCGCAGAAACGACATGCAAGAATTCTTCACCCGATTGATCGGCTACCAAACTGTCTTTTTTTCTTTGGATAAAATCGGTTGCCTTTACAGAAATTTGTTTTCCGTGATAATCATAATTCGCCTTGAAATTTTTGTGAAGGGGCGACATCAAATACGGAACATCTTGATAATTAAGAACATCGCCTTTTTCTTCAATTTGAATTTTAAAGAAATTTTTATCCGTAATCACCGAGTTAGAAGTCTCTCCTTCACGAATGTGCATAATTCCTTCGTAGCTGATGTATCGTGTAATTGCACCACCAATAAAAATCAAAATAAACGAGAGGTGAAAAACCAAAACCGGCCATTTTTCTCTTCTCCACAGTCTGTATCTTGAAATATTTCCGATGAAATTCAGAATTAAAAGAAGCATTACGAACTCAAACCATTTCGCCTCATAAATTAAAGCTTTAGCGGTTGGTGTTCCGTAATCGTTTTCAAGAAAAGTGGCGTAACCCATTGCTGCTGCATAAACCAGTAGCAAAACCGCCATCGTTCGTGTAGAAATAAGGATATTCTGTAATTTTTTCATGAGATAATTTAATTTCGGACAAACTTGTCGGAATTATATTTTTGAATGATGTGCAAAAATACAATCTATAAATTGAAAAGACGAATTTGGGAGGTGTTTTTTGTCAGATTGGAAATTCCATTTAAGTCTCAAAGATTGGGACACTATCTTTGGTTCTTTGCATTAAAATTATTATTTATGAAAAATGCTGAAAACTTTAAGGTGCTCGATTCCATCCAAAAAATCTATGAAAAATCAAAAGATTCCGAATTAAAAATTGAAATTTTACACACTTTTGAAGACCTTCCTTTCTTGATGGATTTCTTTAACCTGCAAGAAATTGAAACCGTTCTTTACTGTATTTTTTTCGTTGATTACGTGGAAGGTAGCAGGCGAAGAAGAGATACGATTTGGGAACATTTGAACTTGAAAAATTTAGATGTTTTGAAGTTTGAAAGTCAAATTGAAGTACTTCTCAAAAAGAAATTACTCAAAACCGAAAACCGTCGCGGTCCACATGCAGTTATTACAAGGAATGGATACAATCCTGAATATATCATCAATGAAAATCACTTGGACAACATTCTGAAAAATATAAAAATTAAAGAATTGAATCCCAATGCAGCGACTTTTTTGGATGCAATGGAATATTTTGAACATCTTAAAACACAAAACCAATCCAACGAAAGAGCCTTGGAAGTTGAGTTGCAAGTTTTTTTTAATGAAAACAAATTTCAAACTCTAAAATTTCTAAAAAAACAGAATTTAAAAGCCTATCAACAATATTTTATGTTGACAGCAATTCTAGACGCCATCGATAATTTGGACAATGACTACAATACTGACATTCAGAGGACTTTGCAGGATTTTTTCGACAGCAAGGGGAAAACTTTTATGCAATATAAAAAAATTATCAAAAAAGAAGATGCACTCACAGCAAACAACTTGATTGAAGTGGGCGAAAGCAATTTCCGTGGAATGTGTAGCTGTAAACTTTCAGATGAAATCATTCATTTGTTGAAAGAAGACGGTGTTGAAATTGACAATATTTCACAAAAGGACAAGGAAAATTCGAAACTGCTTTATCATCACAAAATTGCAGAGAAAACACTTTTTTACAATCCATCCGAGGAAATCGAAATACAGACTTTGGAAAACGCCTTGCAAAAAACACAGTTTGAAAATCTGCAAAAAAAATTGTCAGAAAAAGCAATGCCGGTTGGAATTACCGCACTTTTTTATGGAACAGCAGGAACCGGTAAAACAGAAAGTGTTTATCAACTCGCCAAGAAAACCGGAAGAAATATTTTCAAAGTTGATATTTCCGAAACCAAATCGATGTGGTTTGGACAAAGCCAAAAATTAGTGAAAGGAATTTTCAATACCTATGCAGAACTAAAGGCGGAGGAAGAAAATTGTCCGATTTTGCTCTTCAACGAAGCAGACGGAATTATCGGAAAGCGAAAACCCGCAGGAAGTACACCTGTTGCAGACACTGAAAATGCCATTCAAAATATTTTATTGGAGGAACTTGAGAAGTTCGACGGAATTTTGATGGCGACCACTAATCTGCATGGAAATATCGATGCAGCTTTTGAAAGAAGGTTTCTCTATAAAGTGAAATTTGAAAAACCAAACGTAGAAAACGCCAAAAAGATTTGGCAAAACAAGTTTGAATTTCTACAGGAAAACGAAGCAGAAAACCTCGCCAAAAAATTAGATTTCTCGGGTGGCGAAATGGAAAACGTGGCGAGAAAGATTTTGATGAATGAAGTGTTGAATGACGAAAAACCGAGTTATGAAAAAATCCTGCAACTGTGCGATGTGGAAAGGTGGAATGAAGGGAAAAAGGTGGGGTTTTGATGGGAAATTTTGTATGTTTGAAAAAAAATTAAAAAATGAGAAGAGACGAATTTAGAAATTATCTATTAGCGAATGGCAAAAGTAGTTCCACGACTAACAATAGAATCTCAAATTGTCAGAATATTGAAAATTATTATGGTGATTTAGATGAGTTATTTAAATCAAATAAAATTGAAAGCATTTTAGAAGAATTAGAATACTCATTAAGTGATGAAAAGGCAGATAAAAAACAGAAGCACAAAGTTCAGATTAATGGAAACATTAGAACTGGGAGTGCAACCTTAAAAAGTGCGTTAAAATTGTATATTGATTTTATTTTGAATGGAAATTTTCAAAATGATGATTCTTATTCGATAATAGAAAATGTAATTACAACTAATTTTCGATTAGAAAGTGATTTAGAAAATGCAGTTTTTAGGCAAATTCCAATTTTGTTTCCTGAATACAAAGAATTTACCCATAAAGGAAAAAGTGGAAAACAATTTACGATTCCTAATGATATCTCAACTAGAAAAATAGATATTTTGCTAGAACACAAATTAGATAAGCATTTACTCGTAATAGAAATCAAAGGAAAAGAAGTAAGTAGAGAAACTTTTGGCCAAATTTCCGAATATTTAGTCTTATTACAGGAATGTTTTCCAGATAAAAACATAAAAGGCTGTTTAATTGGTAATGATTTCAGTGACAATCTTCAAAAAATAGTAAATTCTTCAAAATTTGAGATTTATTTGAAAAAATATGATATGGAAATAAAACTTCAAAATATCTAAACATATAAACACAAAAAAGAAAGAGTCCCAAAATTTGGGACTCTCCTTTTTTTACTTTGTAGCATAATTTAAAATCAAAGATGAAAAAGAACGATCTTAAAAGGCATTTAAATACCTACTCCATTTTCAAAAAAAGAGGAACGACGATTAACCACGCATTTGCATCAGCAATTTCCTACTATGGGAATTATGATGAAATTGAAATCAACACAGCCTTAAAATTATTATACCAAAATCCAAATTCAGACTTGAAATGTGTTTACTGCAATAAAAAAGCAGAAAGTTGGGATCATTTGGAATCGTTGGTTAAAGACGGAATGTTTACAGGATATGGTCATGAACTAGGAAATTTGGTCCCTTGCTGCAAAAGATGTAATTCCAGCAAAGGAAGAAAAAATTATACCGCTTTCATCAATGGGCTATTGATAGATGATGAACAAAAACAGAATTTAATTCATAAGTTAACCAATTACAAAAACGCATATTCCAACAATATAATTGACACCAAATCTTCGCATTTTATTGTATTGACTAAAAAGTATTACGAAATAAAAAATCAAATTTTTGAATTAATGAAGGAAGCAGATATAGAAGCCGAAATGATAAGGGAAAAATTAAAGAAATAAGGTCTCAACATTTGGGACTCTTCCTCTTTTACTTTGTACCATAACTTTAAAACAAAAAAAATGGACAATTACGAAGTAAAATTCCACTTTTCGGAACATCTTGAGAGTTCCGTGCAATTCCCAAATCTAGAAAATAGAACCTTTGAAAATGGGAAGCCTTCAAAGATTAGAAATGAGGCATTAAATTATCTGAAATCAATTTTGAAAAAATTGTTGGACGAAAAAATTCTCATCTTCAAAAATACAGATGAAGAATTGGAAGCTGCTTTTGATGAAGATTTAATTAAAGATGAAAACGGGGAATTAGATTTAGCGAAGATCCATTCTTACTTTATGTTTTTCAACAATGATTTAAAGCGTGTTTCCTTATTTCATAATGGAAAAGAAATTTTCAGGATTGGCAATATTTTTTCTTTAAAAGAATACGAGGAAATCTTCAATAATTCAAAAGAAGAGTTTGATGCCCATTTTTGGAATTCGACAAAGTTTTTGGCGTTTCATCGCATTCCGCAAGAATCTGTACTTGTTATCAAAAATAAAATCATTCAACTAAAAAGCATTTTCAATATTGAGAAATTGCCCGATTTCGATTTTAAAATTCTGCAAAACTGCACGATGAAGGAATTGGAGAAAACCATTGTATCTATGCATAATTCATAAGGTGGAGTTGTATTTTTCAAAAACCTAAATCCACATTTTCATTTTGACCATTCGCGTTTTGATGTGATAAATTATTTCGCATTCCTTAAAAAAATACACCGAAAAATTTCCTTGGAAATCAATCTTCCAATTGCTTTTGAATTTGAAAATGAGGAATTTGAATGTATTCTTGTAAACAAAGGTGAAAAAGTTTTGAAGACCACTTCCAATAAATATTTGTTTCGGAAAAACAACAGCATTTTCAAATACGACAACCGTTTATTGCCCGAAAATGTTGGAAATTTCCGTGACATAACAATTGAAGAAATTCGGGAAACACTGAAAATTCTCTAAAGTATATAAAAAATGTTTTTAGTCTCATTATTTGGGACATTAAATTATTTTCTTTGTCGAAGTGATTCTAAAAACACAAAAAACTCACTCACCTTGTCAAGATTTCAAATTTTGACAAGGTTCTAAAAAAATCGTTATTATGAAAACAAAACTTCCCCCAATTTCCTATCTCGTTACTGCAAAATACAGCAAAAATTCGGCAGGTTTAAAATCTCTTTTTCATAAAGTTTACAGTTGTGCAGATTTTCACAAAGCGAGAAATAAAGCATTTGAATTTTATTCTGCAACAATTGAAATCCTGATGGACAATAAGGAAATCTCTTTCGATTTGAATGATGCAAAAATTGATTTCAGTAAAAAACCATTCCATTTGATTATTGAACATTGCAATAATTTGGAAGTGAATTATAAATTTCCCACGGATTTCAAAAAAGGAATACAGGTTTTTATCCGATTGAATGAAGATGTTGATTTGAAAAATCGCAGTTTTAAGAAAGACGAACTTTTACTCATCGAAAGTTTCAATTTTCTTACCCCAAAAGAAATCAATGAAATTTCACAAAATCAACAAACCGAGCTAGAAATTTACAAGCATTTCAATCAAAAAAAAAGTAAAACTTTCCGACAATTAATTTTTAGTGATGATGGTTATTTCAAGGAACATTTTTCACTTTTTACGCACCACCGATTTAACGGAAGTCGTTCCCACAAAATTTTTCAGGGGCAAATTGAGAAACAAATTGAAAAATCTTCCATCGAGCAATATCTTGATTTAGTAAAATCGGAAAATCGTTTACGAATTGAGTTCTGCAAACCTGAAAACTTTGATTTTCTTGCCGAAACCGTTTGCGCTTTTCTGAATGGTAATGAGGTTTGTTACATTTCCATAGAACTTCCAAATACAAAATATCATTTTGGAAACAACAAAAACATGCATCAGATTTCGTTGGATTTTTTGCAGAAAAAGTTTGTCTTCAATGGACATCAAATCCGTTTTTATACCTTTTCAAAAAATGGAAAAGACTATGCTTTTTACAGAATCGACGGCGAAAACTGTAAAGAGAAAGTTGGTTTTCCTGTGGATGATGAAGAAACGAGATTTGAGGAATATGAGCGAACGAGATTTGGGAATGTTCTAATTTTTGATTAACTCCAATTTCGTTTAAGAATTTCGCTTAATCGCTTTCCTCCAAATCTCGGTAACTTGGTCTCGCAAAAATTCAGGTTCAACAATTTTCAACGACCAAGAACGCGATATGATTTCCATAATGAAGTCCAAAGTCGGCTTTACGAAAAGTTTCAATTCCACTCCATTCTCAATTTCTTTCACTTTTTGGGAATGGTGAATTGGATTGGATTTCAGGTAATTTCCATCTCGCGAATCGAATTGTAGAACTATTTTTTCTGCTTTTCCATCGGTAAACATTCCAACTGCATTTTCATAAGGTTTTTCAAAATCTGTATCTTTTGAAGTGAACTTCTGCTTTGTATTTTCAAAATTTGAAATTCTTTCCAAAGCATAACTTCGAAAAATTTCCGGTTTAGAAACATCGAAACCTAAAACATACCACTTATTTTTCTTTTCCTTTAAAATGTAAGGTTCAATCCTTTTCTTGGACGAAGTTTGTTTTTCATAATCAAAATACTCAAAATCAATCATTTGTTCATTTTCACAAGTATCTAAAATTTGTTTAAAATAATCGATTCCTGAAGATTCTTTTTCATCGAAAACAATTTTTGAAGTGAGGACATTGAGTTTTGTTTTACCCATTTTTTGTTCTACCCATTTCTTATTCTGTTCTTTCAAAGCAGCGAGCAAGACTAAATTTCGATTCAAATCTTTAAAAAAATTACTCGTGGTTCCAAACGTTTCGAAATAGTAAGTCGTTGGTCGATTGCTTGTTGAGGTAAGAGAGTCGTTGAAATTTAATTTAATAAATTCCAAATCCCGATGAAATGAACTTTTAGTATAAACATCGGTTTCGTTTTGATAAAAATTGGCACGAACAAAATCCTCAATATTTTGCTTGGTCGGCTTTTCCCCGATTTTGTTTTTTTCTTCGATAAAAGAAAATATTCCGATGCAGCGAAGTAGTTGGTCTGTCATTCCCTATATTATTTACTGATTCGTGTCACCCAACATCGGCACAAATTTATACGCCCCGAATTCCTCTTTCTCAAATTCCTTGTCAGACTTTTTGGTGAAGCGATAAAGTATTTGTTCGTGAGTTGGTCCCATCGGAATGACCAATTTTCCACCAACTTTGAGTTGATGAAGCAATTCGGTCGGTAGAATTTCTGCACCACAGGTCACCAAAATTTTGTCGAAAGGAGCAAAAGTCGGCAAACCTGCAAAACCATCCCCAAAACTTTGAAATTTTGGACGAAGATGAAGCTCCCGAAGTTTTTTATGGGCAAAATCGTGCAAGTCTTTTTGTCGTTCAACGGTATAGACCAAAGCATTCATAGCGACTAAAACTGCAGTTTGATAACCACTTCCGGTTCCGATTTCTAAGACTTTTTCTTTTTCTTTTAATTCTAAAAGTTCGGTCTGTTCCGCAACCGTTGAAGGGTGGGAAATCGTCTGCTTCGCCAAAATTGGAAAAGCGCGGTCTTCATAAGCGAAATCTTCAAAAATACTTTCCAGGAAAAGATGACGCGGAACCTCGTTCATTGCCTTTAGAACATTTTCATCAGAAATCCCGATTTTTTCACGGAGATATTCAACGAGGATTTTCCTTTTTCCTTTGTGTAAAAACGAGTCATTCATTTGTGGTTCGTGATACGAGTTTCGGTTTTTGAGATTGTATAAAAAACAAAACTACCATATAAAAGTGAAAATCGCAAAACTTAAATCAGTTGACCTCAAATTTCAAATCTGTTAAAATGAATCTTATATCTCGTATTACGACCTCGAAACTCGTATCCCGAATCTCGTACCAAATTATTATCTTTGAAAAAATTAAATTTCTATGCTCAAAGCAGGTTTAGTCGGTGCAGGACATTTGGGAAAAATCCATTTGAGATTGCTGAATCAGTCGGAAAAATATGAATTGGTAGGTTTTCACGATGCGGATGTTGAAAACGGAAAAAAACTTGAAGCCGAATTCGGTTACAAATATTATGAGAATTTTGATGATTTGTTGAACGAAATCGACATGATTGATATTGTAACACCCACCGTTTATCATTACGATTATGCGATGAAGGCGATTGAAAACAGAAAACATTTCTTCATCGAAAAACCGGTTACCCAAACCTTGAAACAGGCAGAAGAAATCCTCTACAAATGCCGTGAACACGGAATCAAAGCGCAAGTTGGACACGTTGAAAGATACAATCCCGCCTTTATTGGTTCTAAAGATTTCATCAAAGACCCTATGTTTATTGAGATTCACCGTTTGGCGGAATTCAATCCGCGCGGAACGGATGTTTCCGTGGTTTTGGATTTGATGATTCACGATCTGGATATTTTGCTTTCCATCGTCAAGTCGAAAGTTAAAAATATTCACGCAAGCGGAGTTTCTGTGGTTTCGAAATCGCCCGATATTTGTAACGCAAGAATTGAGTTTGAAAACGGTTGTGTAGCGAATTTGACTACCTCAAGAATTTCGATGAAAGCCATGAGAAAGTCTCGATTTTTTCAGAAAGACGCCTATATTTCTGTCGATTTTTTAGAGAAAAAAGCGGAAGTTATCCGAATGAAACCAGCTCCGGAAAATCCAACTGATTTTGATATGATTATCGAAAATGCGGAAGGTGAAAAAAATCAGATTATTTTTGAATATCCCAACATTCAGCCAAATAACGCCATTTTAGATGAGCTAGAAAGTTTTGCCGATGCCATTACCGAAAATAAAAATGTGGAAGTTTCGCTGGAAGACGGAACCGAAGCTTTAAAAGTGGCGCTTGAAATCGTGAAGTTGATTTCTTGAGCTGCATGATGGGTTTTGGAAGACGGATGTACATTTTTGCAAGTTGACAATTTCAGATTTTAATTAATGATTCGACCTATTTTTATAGTTTTTTTACTTTTTTTTTCAAGTTTTGCTTTCTCCCAAAACAAATGGAACATCCGTTTTTACAATGAAACGGTAAATCGCAATATCATTATTTTCGCAGACAATGATGAGGAAATGCCGATGTCGGCTAAGTTTGACTTTAAGCTGTCGAACATGACTTCTTCGCTTCCGAGTAACCAAATTGTAGTGATTCCGGCGAAAGCGAAGAAATTTGAAATCGCAAAAATTACGGTGATCAAGCAAAATGCTGCAAATTCCTTTTCGTACACCAATACATTCAATTTCGGAAATGCTTTGCAGAAAGATTATGACAAAGATTACATCTATGACCTGCCTTTTGAGAAAGGAAAAACGCAGTTGATTTACCAAGGCTACAACGGAAGATTCTCGCACCAAAATGCAAATGCGCTCGACTTTAATTTAAAAACAGGAGAAAAGATTTTTGCGGCGAGAGAAGGAACAGTTGTTGCGGTGGTTGAAAACAATACGCAAAGCTGCGCCAATATTTCCTGCGCAAAATTCAACAACAAAATAGTGGTAATGCATCCCGACGGAACTTTTGCCGATTATGTTCACTTAAAATTGAACGGTGCGGAAGTAAAAATAGGCGATGAGGTAAAGAAAGGACAGTTTATAGGCTATAGCGGAAATACCGGATTTTCAAATGGTCCACATTTACATTTCGCCGTTTTTTTGAACAGAATTGATGGAAAAAGAGATTATCTGCCAACAAAATTTAAGACTTCTGAAAGTGATTCACTACTTTTGGAAGAAGGTAAAAGTTACACTAAAAATTACTAAACAAAAATGATTAAAAAAGTTTTCACTTTTCTACTCTTCACATTATCTTTATTGAGTTTTGCACAAAAATCTGCTCTAAAAAAAGAGTTAAAAAAAATCATTGATGGTAAAAACGCAACAGTGGCGGTTTCTGTACTTTCGTTGGATGATGCACACTTAAATTTGAACATCAATGGTGATAAAAAATTGCCGATGCAAAGTGTTTTTAAATTCCACATTGCATTGGCTGTACTGGATCGAGTGGATAAAGGCGAATTTAAATTGGACGGCAGAATTTTAATAGCAAGACCGTGGCTTTTGGAAAATACTTGGAGCCCAATGCGCGAACAACTTCCGCCGAAAGGTAACGTAAAAACATTACTTTCCAGAATTATAAAATTTACTGTGGCAGACAGCGACAATAACGGAGCAGACATTTTAATGAGGCTTATTGGCGGAGCTCCAGAAGTTCAAAAATTTATGAACAGTAAAGATGTTAAAGATTTCTCGATTAAATTTAATGAAGAAGAAATGCACAAAGTGAATGATTTTCAATATCAAAACTACACCACCACCAATTCAATGAACAACCTCCTTAAAAAATTCTATGACCAAAAAATCGTGTCGAAAACATCCACCGAATTTTTGATGAAAACGATGGAAGCAGCTTCTACAGGAAAAAACCGTTTAATTGCTCAACTTCCAGAAAACACCGTTGTTGCCCACAAAACAGGAACTTCCGCCACACAAAACGGAGTAACCGCAGCAACAAATGATGCAGGAATTGTAACTTTACCGAACGGGAAACATTACGCCATCTCGGTTTTTGTTTCCGATTCCAAAGAAGATGAAGCGACGAACGAAAAAATCATAGCCGATATTTCTAAAAAAGTTTGGGACTATTTTATCAAAAGAAAATAAATTACAAATAAAAATTAAGCTTGAAAAACAATTGACATGAAGAACATCGTCGTAATCGGAGCCGGAACCATGGGCAATGGAATTGCACACACCTTTGCACAAACAGGATTTAAAGTAAATTTAGTAGATGTTTCGGAGGAAGCTTTAGCAAAAGGCGTGAAAACCATCACCGCAAACCTCGACCGAATTATCGCCAAAGGAAGCCTAACTGAAGAACAGAAGACAGAAACTTTGAACAATATTTCCTCCTTCACAAAGTTGGAAGATGCAGCAGGAAGCGCAGATTTAATAGTGGAAGCGGCTACTGAGAACATTGACTTGAAACTGAAAATTTTCAAGCAAATGGATGACCTGGCTCCTGAAAACTGCATTTTGGCAACGAATACCTCATCAATTTCGATAACGAAAATCGCTTCTGTCACCAAACGTCCCGAAAAAGTAATCGGAATGCACTTTATGAATCCGGTTCCCATCATGAAACTGGTGGAAATTATCAAAGGTTATTCTACTTCCAAAGAAACCTTCGATGCGGTTTACGAAACGAGCAAAACTTTGGGAAAAGTTCCGGTTGAAGTGAACGATTATCCGGGATTTGTGGCGAACAGAATTCTAATGCCGATGATTAATGAAGCCATTGAAACTTTATACAACGGCGTTGCAGGAGTTGAGGAAATTGACACCGTGATGAAACTGGGAATGGCTCATCCAATGGGACCGCTTCAGTTGGCAGATTTCATTGGATTGGATGTTTGTTTGGCCATTCTAAATGTGATGTACGACGGCTTTAAAAATCCGAAATATGCACCGAATCCATTGTTGGTAAACATGGTAACTGCAGGAAAAATGGGAGTGAAATCAGGCGAAGGTTTTTATGATTACTCCGAAAGCAAAAAAGCAGAAAAAGTTTCGAAAATGTTTCTGAAGTAATATTTTTCAGAAGAAAATTTTAACCAAATCCATGAGAAGAAGACTGCTTGAAAACCGCATTCAAATCACTTTAATTTTCACCACTTTGGTTATGATTATTTTGCGTTTTCTGCTCAACGAAAAAGGGAGAACAAACCCTGATTCAATTCGTTTTATGCGCACTTCGAACGCTTTGCCTGTGGTTGATAATACAACTACTCCACTTGGTTACCCTTTAATTCTAAAATTTTTTGCACTGATTGGAGTTGGTGAGTTTTGGGGCAGCAAAATCGTTGGAATTTTGGCTTACTTTTTCATCGTTTGGTTCGCCTGGAAAAAGAAATTCTATCTGAAAGAAACCATTTTAATTGGCGGACTGTTCAGCTTTGTCTCGATCTATTCTTATACAATGAGCGAGGCGTTGATTCTGCCGTTCGTTTTTGTTTTCCTGTATGTAGGGAGACAAATCATGATTGAAGAAATTAAAGGTTTTAAAGCTTTCCTTTATTTAAGCCTGATACTGATCGCGTTGTACAACATTCGGTATTCTGCGTTGTTTTTTATTGGTGGAGTTTTGCTTTACGGAATTTTAAATTTCAAAAAACATTTTGGAAAAACCTTTATTTATGCAGGTTTCACAGGATTGGTTTTTGTTGTTTTGTACAAATTTTTATTTATTGATTACTACAATGAACGGTATGTTGATCAGTTTTTAGAAATCGGTCTTCATCCTACTTCTAAACTTTTGGTGGAGCTTTTTCAGGGACTTTGCACCACTTTCAATCCATTTGTGCATATTGCAAAGCCAGATGGTGGCTTCATCAATTATGCAATTTTCGGGATCGGATTTCTGAATATTTTGTTGATGGCATTTTTATTCATCAAAAACAAACTTTCCGAAACAGGCAAGTTTCTTGTTTTCAGTGGAGTTATTGGAATTATCTGCTCTTACTTTATTCAATATTTTTATTCTGTTAATGCAATTGATTATCGTCTTTTGGCGCCGTTCTCATTTCCCATTTGGTTGGTTTATTTCAAGAAACTTTATCAGGTTTTCGGGAAATTAACCTACGGAATTACCGCTTTGTCTTTAGTTACGGGGTTTGCTTTCACCTGGCTTTCTAAAGGAAATTATCTGGAGAACAGAAAGCAGATTCAGCAATTTTTAAAACTCGAAAACCTCGAAAACAAGCCGCTAAAATTTTATATGGAAAGCGAAGAACAACTGGACCGTATACAAATCGCCGAACTGATAAGCACGGTAAATCCAGATATGACGGTAACTTTCAAACCAAAAGACACGCTGCAGAAAAATGTTTTAACCGAGTATAAAGTTTTACAAAAAATTAAAATCGACAAGAATAAATTCCAATAAAATTTTTATCTTTGAAGAAGTTATAATACATTAGAAAAATGAAACATCACGCGATGATTTTTCCTTTAAGAATATTATTGAATAGATGATGTTGAATCCGAACCCTAAAAAATTATTAAATAGATAACAGATGAAATTACCAAAGTTTTTACTAGCCGACAATTCAGATTTTCCTGAAGATTTATTTGTTGTTCATACCGAATATCCAAGATTTATCCTGAATGTAGAGGAGGAAGAAGTTGAGTGGTTGGATGATTTGGAAGGCGATGACGAAGAAACCATGGCCGACGAAGCAACCAAAGTTGTAGAAGCCGCCTTCAAATGGTGCGACGACGAACTCGCAAAATACGACGACGAAGACGACGAGCAATAGATAAAAAACAACATACCGCCCCGAAATAATTTTTTGGGGCGGTTTTCTTTTAAGGATGTGCGTACAGAAAACCTTCGAACTTCTCTAGGAAACCAGAAGTTTGTGGTTCAAAACCTCAAAATTGCGGTTCATAACCCCAAATTATACGTTCATCAGATATATTTTGCTGTATATAACCCCACATTTTAGGTTCGCCAACCGTAAAATTGCGGTTCATAACCCCAAATTTTAGGTTCACCAACCGTAAAATTGCGGTTCATAACCCCAAATTTTGCGTTCACCAACCTATAGTTTCCGGCTTCCAACCCTAAATTTTATGTCAGGTACCAAAACGGAGTTCTAAAAGACCGAAACCGGCTGTTTTTTAGCTGATAAGGTCAAAAAAAATAATAGAGAATAAAATAGATCTCTGAAAAAAAAAACCGTCTCACTTTAGTTGGGAGACGGCTTCTTTTATTGCAATACCTCCGAAATTAAGCAGCCGGAACTTCTTGCGATTTTGCAGCAGTTTGGGATATGACCTGTTCTCTATTTTTCTGTTCCTCCATAATTTTCGGAAGTTCGGGTTCAATGATTCCGTTCATTTCCTCCACAGAAATATCGTTGGAATGCGGATCAGTAACCAAATTTTTCCAAGGTTTTTTCCCGCCCCATTTGTAGTCGCCGAAAACGATGACCGGTGTTCCGTGAGCTTTTACCGTTGCACCGCCTTTGTTCAAAACCCACGTATCGACCCAACCGTACATGAATTTTGCGTCATCCATCAACAACCTCAAACAGGAATGCGACGCCGGAAATCCCGGCAAATCATACTGATGCCAACCGATTCCCAAAGTATTGTGAACGTTCACGTTGAAAGGTAATTTCCATTCGCTGTCCACGGTGGAAATGGCGAGTTCTTTCTTCCAGTTGGCGTGCATTAATCCGCGTTTGGTTTGCGCGGTTTTTTTTCCCATGCTTGTTGGTCCCCATTTAATGAGTTTCCCGTTTTCATAAACAGAATATGCCTGAATTGGATACGAGAAAAAAACGATTTTCTTCACGTCTTTCAATTTCTCCACATAAGTTGGAAACGGCGTGTACGACATTAAAGTATTGTCGATTTTATAGGGAATTGCGAGTGTGTCGGCTCTCCATTTATTTTTAGAATCGAGTCGGTTTAAAGCCAAAATAGTATAACGTTCTTCCTCCGAAAACTGTTTGTTGAAAGCAGCCATCGCAGAATCTCTTTTCTTTTTCGGAAAGATAAAAGCGGTGTACGTACTATTAGTTTTTTGCGGAACTTCCTGTTGAATGGAATCTTGCTCCGCCACTTTTGTAGAATCGGAATTAGGATTAATGGTTTCTTTAATCACTTCCGAAACAGGATTTTCCTTTTTGCACTGAATAACGAAAGCAGCAAAAGCCGCCAATAAAAATAGTTGAAAAATTCGAGTTTTATTAATCTTCGGAACCAACATAATTTACTTTTATTAAATAAGAGGTTTACAAGAATAATACCATTGATGGGAGATGTGGGGAATTAATAAGAATGTTTGAGTATATTAAAAATAGATCAATTAAAAAAATTTTATTAAAATGATAGTGATTTGGAAAAATTACCTCCCATACAACTCCAAATACTTCGCCGCCGATTTCTCCCAGGAAAAATCATAATTCATGTTGGAGTATACCAAAGAATCCATCAAACCATTCTCATGGTAAATGTTTAATCCCTAGTGAATTGCATTAAGTGTTTATAAATTTTAACGTTTAAAATCTTTAAACTGAAATATTCAAATAAAATTTCCCGTTTTGGGAATTTTGTATTATATTTGCTTAAAATTATTGGATTGCGAGTTATAGCAAAGAAAATATTACGGGGGTTTTGGGAAAAACATTCTGATTGTGAACAGCAACTTAAAGCGTGGTTCAAGGAAGTAAGTAAGGCAAAATGGAAAAATCCTAATGAAATAAAATCGGAATATCCAAGTGCAAGTATCCTTAACAATAACAGAATTTGCTTCAATATTAAGGGAAATAATTACAGACTAATTGTAAAAATTAATTACGAATATCAAATGGTTTGGATTCGATTTATTGGAACTCATGGTGAGTATGATAAAATTGATGCTAACGAAATTTAAAAAAATGAAAATCAAACCTATAAAAACCGAAAAAGACTACAATCAAGCATTAGAAAGACTTGAGGTAATTTTTGATGCAAAAAAAGGAACCAAAGAAGGTGATGAACTTGAAATTTTGGGAATTTTGATTGACAATTATGAAAATGAATTCTTTCCTATAAATTTACCCGACCCTATTGAAGCGATTAAATTCAGAATGGAGCAATTGGACTATTCTCAAAATGATTTGGCAACGGTGATTGGATTAAAAAGTAGAGCAAGTGAAATTTTGAACAAGAAAAGGAAACTGTCTTTAGAAATGATTAGGAATCTGCATGACAAGTTAAAAATTCCTACTGAAGTTTTAATTCAATCCTACTAAAATACTTTGTAAATAATAATTTCCGAGTTAATGTGAAATAAATCCTGGAAATATTTACCGTGTAGAAAATCTCCTATTTCTTGTACAACTCCAAATACTTCTCCGCCGATTTCTCCCACGAAAAATCATAATTCATGTTGGAGTGTACCAAAGAATCCATCAAACCATTCTCATGGTAAATGTGTAGCGCACGATGCATCGCATGAACCGCATCATCCGCAGTGGCGCTGCCAAAATTAATTCCGCTTCCGCCGGTGGAAATATCTTGTACCGTGTCTCGCAATCCACCGGTGTAACGCACAACGGGTACGGTGCCGTAACGCATTGCATACATTTGGTTCAGTCCGCACGGTTCCACTCTTGAAGGCATCAAAAGGAAATCAGACGACGCATAAATTTTGTGGGAAAGATATTCCTTGTAACCCAAATCCAAAGCAAAGTTCGAGTAGCTGTAACTCAATTCACTCAACTGATGTTCCACGTATTTTTCGCCGGAACCCAAAATCATGATGTTTAAGGCGCCATACGTTTGCTGAATGCTTTTCCACACGATTTCGGGAAGTAAATCCGCACCTTTTTCACCCGCAAATCTTCCGATGAAACTGAAGAGCGGCAAATCGGGATTCAGACCGTATTCTTCGCAAAGTTCTTTCTTGTTTTTCCACTTTCCTTCGAGCGCATTTTTTTTACCGAAATTATAGTCGAGAAAAGCGTCGGTTTCGGGATTCCAAACTTCTGTATCGATACCGTTGATAATTCCGTAAGCTTTTGCATGTTCCTGTTGAACAAGTGATTCAAGACCTTTAAAACTATGGAAAAGTTCCTGCAAATAACCTTCGGAAACCGCATTGAAAGCGTGACAACATTTCAGCATCGCCGCCAAAGGATTGATGTATCCATCCCAATCCAAAAGTCCCACTTTATCTCCTCTAAACCACGGAAAATAATTCAGCATGTCCCATTTCATCTGACCTTGATATTCACCATTGTGAATGGTTCCGATGGTTTTCACGCCCTTCAAGAAACTAAATTCCGGGCAATTTTCAATCATAAACGGAACCAAACCGGTGTGATAATCGTGGCAATGAAGAACATCGGGACGAATTTTCATGGCAGTCAACCAATGCAAAACACCGTGTTGAAAAGCGAGAAACTGTTGACTTTCATCCCAATATCCATACGGATTATCTCGGTCGAGAAGTCCCGGAATTTTCACCAAATACAAATCGAAACCAAGCGTTTTACCTCTTTCCTTCATCACCTGAACTTGAAAAGCATGGTGACTTTGGTGAATCCAACCGTCGAAAACGATTTCAAAACTGTGGTCGTGCACGAAAGGTTTGTTGTACCACGGCATAATCACGCTTGCTTCTACTCCATCGATTTTGTTGAGATATTTTGGCAATGCTCCCACTACATCGGCAAGTCCACCGACTTTTGCGACAGGATAACATTCCATGGAAAGGTTGAAAATTTTCATCGTTTATTGAGTTACGAGTTACAAGTTTCGTGATACGAGGTGTAAAACATGAACTTTGTTATTGTCTTTTATATTTTAAATATTATCAGTGTTTTTGTTCCTACTTCGCACTTCCTTCTTCGGACTTTCCACAATTTTCTTCATTTCTGCGGCGGCTTCATCGGTGGCTTTCTTTAGACGAGAAGTTTTTGGAGCCATAATTTTTTCAGAATCCTCTTTTTTCACTGTAGTTTTTCTAACCTGTTTGGGTTTATCTTTTAAAGTCAAAGATGCAATATCTTCTTTTGGCTGATTTAAAGTAACCTCAGGTTTTTTCCGAGCCGTTTTTGGTTTTGAAGCTTCGGTTATTTTTGCTGAAGTTTTTGCAACCGTCTTTTTAGCTGCTACTTTCTTTTGTATCACTTCTTCTTTTGAAGCGATTTTTTTCGTCGTCTTAGGTTTTGCCACAACTGCTTTTGGTTGGGAAACTTTTTTCTTCGCTGCTTTTTTCTGTTTTAAAATTACCCCCGAAAGTGGTGGAAGTTTTAAAATAATTGCGTTTGGGCGGTACATCCATTCATCATCTTCTTCGTCCACGATTTCTGCGGCAACTCCGCTTCCTGCATATTTTTCGTCATCAGAATTAAGAATGACTTCCCAATTGGTTCCTTCATCTACGCCAATTTTATAATCAATAACTCTTGGAGTTAAGTTCAAAACCGTCATTAAAACATCATCTTCCTTTTTTCCTTTTCTTAAGTAAATATAGATGGAATTATTGCCGTCATTCGCTTCAACCCATTCCATTCCTTCGGGTTTAAAGTTGTTTTCATAAAGTGCGGGTTCGCTCGTATAAAGATGATTTAAATCTTTTACAAACTCCTGCATTCCTTTGTGGACGGGATAACTCAATAAATGCCAATCGAGACTTCGGGTGAAATTCCATTCGTTGGTTTGTGCAAATTCATTCCCCATAAACAGAAGTTTCGCACCGGGATGCGTGAACATATACGTGTAAAGCGCACGAAGATTGGCAAATTTCTGCCATTCATCTCCCGGCATTTTGTAAATTAAGCTCGCTTTTCCGTGTACCACCTCATCGTGAGAAAGAGGCATCATATAATTTTCATTATACACGTACATCGAGCCAAAGGTCAATTTGTTGTGGTGGTATTTTCTGTTAATGGGGTCTTCTTTGAAATATTTCAGCGTGTCGTGCATCCATCCCATCATCCATTTCATTCCGAATCCAACGCCGCCGTCGTGAACGGGTTTTGTGAGCATCGGAAAGTCTGAACTTTCTTCCGCAATCGTCATGATATCGGGAAATTCTTTATAAACTGCTTTGTTGAAATCCTGTAAAAATTCTTGCGCTTCAAGATTCACGTTTCCGCCAAATTTATTCGGTTCCCATTCTCCCTCATTTCTTGAATAATCGAGGTGAAGCATTGAAGTTACCGCATCAACACGAAGTCCGTCTGCATGATAACGGTCGAGCCAAAACATCGCATTGGAAATTAAAAACGATTTCACTTCAGGTCTTCCGTAATTGAAAATGTGGGATTTCCAATCGGGATGAAAACCTTTTCTCGGGTCTTCATGTTCATAAAGGAAAGTTCCATCAAAGAAATGCAGACCATTCGCATCCCCCGGAAAATGAGAAGGAACCCAATCTAAAAGGACACCGATATTATTTTTGTGAAGTTCATTAATCAAAAACATCAAATCCTGCGGTGAACCAAAACGCGAAGTTGCTGCAAAAAACCCCGTCACTTGATAACCCCAACTTGGATCGTAAGGATATTCCATCACCGGCATAAATTCGACGTGAGTAAACCCCATTTCTTTGACATAAGGAACTAATCTTTCCGCAATTTCTCTGTAATTAAAGAATTTTTCAGGATCATCTGTTCCGCGCATCCATGAACCGAGGTGCATTTCGTAAACCGACATTGGCGCGTCGAGGGAATTTTTTTTCCATCGTTCCGCCATCCATTTTTTGTCGTCCCATTCAAACCAAGTTGTTGAAATTAAGGAACCTGCCTGAATATTTTGTTCCCAACTCAAAGCGAAAGGATCACCTTTTTCAAGCAAAACTCCTTTGTTGGTTCTAATGCCGTATTTGTAAACATTTCCCCAATTCAAACCGGCAATAAATCCTTCCCAAATTCCGGAACCGTCCCATCTTGGATAGAGTTTGTGTGCTTCAGAATGCCATCCATTAAAATTCCCAATCACGGAAACTTCTTTTGCAAATGGCGCCCAAACCGCAAAGTAAACACCTTTTAACCCATCAATTTCGACGGAATGAGAGCCGAATTTATCGTAAAGTTTGTAATGTTTTCCCTCACGGAAAAGGTAGATATCGTGATCGGTAAACAAGGAGTATGGACGAACGTTTTGCATGACAATGGTTTATTGGATTTCGTAGGGGAAATATACGAATTAATCCTTATTTTTTGAAAAAATAGCACTAAATTTTAATTGCAAATACTGTGAGAAACTTTTCGTATTAAAAACAAAAAAAACGTTCCCGAAAGATTCAGGAACGCTTAATAATAATTCAGAAAAACTTATTTCTTAACAATTCTTTTTGAAACAGTGTTTCCTTCTTTATCGGTAATTTGAACTATGTAAGCACCTGCCGGCAATTTATGCATGTTGATTATACTACCATCAAATGCTACAGGAACAGCTTTACCAACCATTGCAAAAACTTTAACAGAAGCCGGAGTCATTCCTTTTACATTAAGCACATCAGAGGTTGGATTCGGATAAATTTCTACATTACTCGCTTTCACACCGTTTGACACTCCCATTACATGTTGAGAAATCTGCAATTGATAAGAGACAGTTTGCGGAGAAGCCCATGTAGAAATCACAAAGTAATAGGTTGTTCCAGCTGTAACAGGCATAGCGCTAATTACTCTAGGAGTAGACCCCGAGTTTGCAACACCAGCAACACATCCAGTTCCTATATTGCTGCAAGAAGTATAGACGAATATTCCAGACCAAGTTCCACCTGGAGTCATTGTAACATCAATAGCACCGTCTGATGTAGGGGTATAGGAATAGAAAACATCATTTCCGTTTAAATAATTGCTTGTACTTCCGCAACCTGTTGCACCAGGAGTTCCGTCAATATAATCGCCATAGTTAGATGTATTATCAGAAGTTGAATACGGCAATGACGAAATTTGAATAGGATTATTGCAGGCAAATCCTACAGGAGCCAATACTGATAATACCCCGTTTACGTTGTTTGTGCCGTCCCATGCTCCACCACCAGTAGCGTTATATCCGCCATAATAGTACGCTCCTCCGTTGTAGTTATATCTTGTTGCATAATAATACGTTCCAGGTGCAGCAATTGCTCCACCAATGTTCGCAGAGTATTCATCATTATTATTGGAAGGACCTGCAGCATTATAAGTTGCCGGAATCCAATTGGACCAAGTTGAAGGATCTGTATTAGAAGTGCTGTAACCAACCCACGCATTAATTCCAGCTCCCTGTCCAGCGGGTTCAGTAACTCCAGCTTTATAAACTTGACCATAGGCGTCAAAAGCAGCACCTACATTTGCAGTTCCATTCGGTGGCCATTGAAGATTTCCCCAATCAACCGTTTCTGCAGAAAAAGCTTGCTGAATACTAATGTTATCAAGGTAAATATACCAATCTCCTGCAAGTCTCACATGGTTGAACCTCATCTGCACTGAAGTTCCTGTTGGTACTGTTCCTGCAGGAATTGTTGCCGTTTTAGTGGCACAACTTGTCGAAACAACGTGATTGCTGTCGTTGATCACTAACAAATCAACCCATGTTGTACCCCCATCAATTGTATATTGTAGCGTTGAAGAACCCCATCCTGCCGGTGTTGCCGTTCCCGGTGGAGTTGATGCTCCTGTAAAGTTAATAACTTTATAGTCAAAACTTACCACTATTTCTTTACCGTTGGAAGATGTAAATGACGGACTTGAAAATGTTCCAGTAGCACTAGAAGCATATAAATTATCCCGCAATGAATTTCCTGCACACGTATTGACGTTTGAAACCGCGGCTCCACCAGATTCTGTCCAACCAGTTGGTAAAGCTGTACTACCTTCAAAATTTACGATAGTGTTAATTTGTGCGGAAGCCCATGTAAAACTTGATAACATGAGAATCCCGAAGTAAAGTTTTTTCATAATAAATAAGTATTTAATTGTTTTATAAAATTAGTATTTTTTTTTAAACAAGACCACTACCATTTTAAAAAATTAATAATAAATATTAAAACTTTAAAAAATATCCAACATCATCCTTAACAAATCAAACTTCAATGGTTAGAAATTAGATCTTTTTTAAAAAAAGGCCGAAAAGTAGAAACATCGGATGAAGCTAATAAAATAAATATTAATTTTACAATTCAAAAATAATAATGCTGAAGAAAATGAATTTCACAATCACCTCGCTGGAAGACGACAAAAGACCTGTTTACATCACCGGAAATTTCAATAAATGGGATCCCAGAGATTCGCAGTTCGAATTAAAAGAAATTGCCAAAAACACTTATTCTATAGACATTGATGACAAAACGCTTCCAGAAAACATAGAATATAAATTCACTCGAGGGGGTTGGGAAAATGTGGAAATAGACCGATTTGGAAACATTACTCCCAACAGAAAAACAATAAAAGCAGAGAGTAAAACCACAGACACCGTTGAAAAATGGAGAATCAATTGGGGTCCTTTCAAGAAAGAATTTTTCCCGATTGTGGAAATTATCTCCGAAAAATTCTTTATTCCCCAACTCAACAGAACACGCAAAATTTGGGCGTTACTACCATATAATTATCATAATACAGATAAAACATACCCGGTTCTCTATTTACAGGATGCGCAAAATCTCTTCAATGAAGGTTCTGCATATGGAAATTGGGAAATCGACAAAAAAATGTCAATCCTTGCTGAATATGGAAGAGGAGACGTCATCATTATAGCGATTGAAAACGGAAGTGAAGACCGGATTAAAGAATATGTTCTCGACTACAATTCCATCACCGAAAATGCGGAAGGTAAAAAGTATATCCGATTTCTTGCAGACACTCTGAAACCTTATGTAGATTCCGTTTACCGCACAAAACCTGAAAGGGAATTCACAGGAATTGGCGGCAGTTCTCTAGGAGGATTAATCAGCATTTACAGCGGTTTTCTTTATCCTGAAGTGTATTCCAAACTGATGATTTTCTCACCTTCACTTTGGGTAAATCCAGAGAATAATTTTCCGCAGATGAACTTTAAAAATCCCTACAACATCAAAGTTTATATGTACGGCGGTGAACAGGAAGGCTCACAAATGACCGAAAGAATCGAGCGTTTTGAGAAAACTATGGAAGGTTGGGAAGATTCACACTCCCTCCAATTCGATTTCAAAATAAGCATCAATCCTGAAGGAAAACATCAGGAGTTTTTTTGGTCGCAAGAATTTCCTCGCGCAATGGAATGGCTGTATTACAACACCACGGAAGATCCAAAAGAATTGGCAAAAAAGGCAGAAATTATTCGCAGCGAGACAACTGAGATTTGATGAGAGATACATGTTACGAGTTTCGTGATTCGTGATTCGAGCATTGCGAGGGAAATGTCTTTCCTCTACGAAAATAAATAACAACCTAAATTTTAGTCTTGAGGATTCCTTACTTCGTTTGGAATGACGACTTCTTGCAGCAGATAAATAATGGGGAATCGGCGCGGCTTCGCCGCGCCGATTCCATCAAAAAATTATGACAGGAAATGTAATTACTGACGAAACCGAGGAATGTGTTTCATAAAAAAAAGGCTGTCTCAAGAGGACAGGCTCTTTTTTAAGTATGTTCTTTTTTCTTATTCAGAAACTGTTTTTGGTTCTTTCACCGCTAGTTCGTAAACATTTCCACGCATCAAATATTTGATTCTCTCTCTTGTGGTCACTGTATTTACTTCACCATTTTTTACGATGATGATTCGGTCACCCGGAGCAATATTTTGATCACCGATCCAATCTTCAGGAGCGACATCATTTTCCTTTTCCTTCATATCTTCCAAAATAATTTCCGCCATTTCCTGAAACTTGGGATCATCGGAATAAATAACTTGATATTCGGGATCTAATCCAACTCTGAACGTTTTTCTGTCGGCAATTAAATTTCCTGTTGTATTCGGCATCGGATTATCAGAACCATCCGTGAAACCTACTTCAATTAACTCACCGCCCTTTTCGTTGGCGTAATTTTCAGCATCGGCAAATGTTTCGAAATTCGTTACAACCGTGTAATCGTCATATGCAAATCTTTGCAATCTTTCTGTACTTTCCATAACTTTTATTTTTGTGATTAGTGATTTCTATTGGTCTTTTTTTTCTTCCATTTCCTCTTTAACTTCGTGCCATTCGTTGTCTTTCAATTTCGCTTCAATTTTTTCAGATTTCAAACTTTGTCTTAAATAGCCGAACAAACTCATGTAAACATTGGCCACAAAAACCAAGGCAAAGAACGAAACCAAATAACCGCGCCAATCTTCATAAAGCAATTTAAACTCAGTAATGAACAAAAAAATTGCTGTTACGTAATGGCTGAAACAATACTCGCAGGTAAAAAGGTAAAAGAATTTTCTTTCCACCAAATTTCTGCATTCCTGCGATTTTTTCACGCAATATTCTCTTGGTTCTTTGAAGATTTCTTCGTGAGTTACCGTCCATGCAACACACGCAACCGGAATTGCAAGTACCAATAACGATAAGGTTTGTTGAAGTAGAGGTTCCATTGTTTATTTTAAAATTCACGGACAAAAGTGATGCCACATAAAAAATATTGGTGCTTAATTTGTATATTTCGTCAGAAAAAAATATTAAAAAATGTCCCAGGAATGTTGCAGCCACGAACCGAAAACGCCTCAAAAACAACCTCAATCAGACATGCACCAACATCAGGAAAACGATGAACATGACCACGACCATTCTCATGCTTCAGAGGGAAAATCAACTTTTCAGATGTTCTTTCCTGCAATAATTTCTTTTTCACTTTTATTGATAGGAATTTTTCTCGACCATTTTCTAAAACCTGCTTGGTTTGCGGGTTGGGTTAGATTTGTTTTTTACCTTTCTGCTTACATTCCCGTTGGTTTTCCTGTTATGAAAGAGGCATTTCACAGCATTCGTTATAGCGACTTTTTTTCTGAATTTTTATTGATGTCGATTGCAACAACTGGTGCTTTTGCCATTGGCGAATATCCGGAAGGAGTTGCGGTAATGCTGTTTTATTCAGTGGGTGAAGTTTTTCAGTCGATGGCGGTGCAAAAAGCCAAATCAAACATCAAAACTTTGCTCGACCAACGTCCGGATGAAGTGACTATTTTAGAAAATGAAATTCCCAAAACCATCAAAGCACAACATGCAGAAATTGGTCAAATCATCCAATTAAAACCCGGCGAAAAATTAGCTTTGGATGGAGAATTAATTTCAGAAAGTGCTTCGTTCAACACCGCTGCTTTAACAGGAGAAAGCAAACCTGATACGAAAAAAAGCGGCGACACAGTTTTGGCAGGAATGATTAATTTGAACACGGTTTCTTCGGTTAAAATCAATACCAAATTTCAGGATTCCAAACTTTCAAAAATTTTGGAAATGGTCCAGAACGCCACTTCCCAAAAAGCAAAAACCGAACTTTTCATCCGAAAATTTGCGAAAATTTATACGCCGATTGTAGTTTTTCTCGCGATTGCAATTACGCTTCTACCCTACTTTTTTGTAGAAAATTATATTTTTCGCGAGTGGTTGTATCGCGCTTTGATTTTTCTGGTGATTTCCTGTCCATGTGCTTTGGTAATATCGATTCCGCTTGGATATTTTGGTGGAATTGGGGCCGGAAGCAAAAACGGAATTCTATTTAAAGGAAGCAATTTTTTAGATATTTTGGCGAATGTTCAACATGTAGTGATTGACAAAACAGGAACCATGACGAAAGGTGTTTTCAAAGTACAGAAAGTTCATTTTCAGGATGGATTCAATAAAGAAGCGATCATGAAATACCTAAATCTTCTCGAAAGCAAATCCACACATCCGATTGCGACTGCAATAAATGAATTTGCGGGAGAAATTGATCATTTTATTTCTATTGAAAATGTAGAAGAAATTGCAGGACACGGTTTGAAAGGAACCATTCAAGGCAAAGAAATAATGGCAGGAAATTTCAAGCTGATGGAAAAATTTGGAGTTCAACACAACATCAATCATCAAAATGTTTCTGAAACTTTGATTGCTGTTGCCTATGACCGAAGATTTGTCGGTTATATCACCATTTCAGACCAAATAAAGGAAGATGCTGCTGAAACAATTTCTTTGTTAAGAAACATGAAAGTTAAAACCACGATGTTGAGCGGCGATAAAACCGCAGTTGTAAAAGAAGTTGCCGAAAATTTGGGAATTTCCAACTATTTTGGAGACTTACTTCCAGAAGATAAAGTGAATAGATTAAAGGAACTCAAATCCAAAAATGAAAGTGTCGCTTTCATCGGAGACGGCGTAAATGACGCTCCAGTTGTTGCTTTAAGCGATGTTGGAATTGCAATGGGCGGATTGGGAAGCGATGCCACGATTGAAACTGCAGATGTTGTGATTCAGGACGATAAACCTTCAAAAATTCCTGTCGCGATAAAAATCGGAAAGGAAACAAAAAAAATTGTTTGGCAAAATATTGTTTTGGCGTTTGGTGTAAAAGCCATTGTTTTAATTTTAGGAGCGGGAGGTCTGGCCACAATGTGGGAAGCGGTTTTTGCGGATGTTGGCGTTGCACTATTAGCAATTTTGAATGCGGTGAGAATTCAAAACATGAAGTTTGCGTAGGGAAACATCGTGATTTGTCCAAAATCCGCAGGTTTTACCAAAAAATAAGTTTTGTCCAAAAATTGTAGATTTACGATTTATCGCCTGTTAAGCAAAGAACAATTCGTAAAAATATAAACCATCCCGTCAAAAATTCTGCGAATTTTCGCCACCCTAGACTGCTTCGTTCCTAACAATGACTGGTGAATTGGCGTAGGTTTTTCATTTCCCTAAAATTCCGTATTTTTAGCAATCAATTTTAAAATTTTAATTCATGATAAAGAGAAGTTTTTTGCTTTCGGCAATCATTGTTCCGGCTGTAATGGCTTTTGCGCAGCAATACGGTGGAATGTGGATTCCCACGGAAGTAAACGAAAAGGAAATGAAAGCAATGGGACTGAAAATTCCTGCAAAACAATTATTCGATACGCAAAAACCGAGTATTAAAGATGCCGTAGTTCAGTTTGACGGCGGTTGCACCGCGGAAATTATTTCTCCGAAAGGTTTGCTTTTAACCAACCATCATTGCGGTTACGACAATATTCAAAGTCATTCTACGGTAGAAAATGATCTGTTGACGAACGGTTTTTGGGCAAAAAATATGGGCGAAGAATTGCCAAATCCTGGAGTTACGGTAGATTTTATTGCAGATATCAAAGAAGTTACATCCTCCATTTTAGCAGCAACACAAGGTTTGGAAGGCGCAGATTTAACCAAAAAAATCAATGAAAATATTGAGAATTACAAAAAATCTCAGAAAATTGAAAGCTATCAAACGATTTCTGTAAAACCGATGTATTACGGAAACAAATACTACGCGTACATTATAGAAACCTATAAAGATGTACGTTTGGTGGGAGCTCCGCCAAGTTCTATCGGGAAATATGGTTCGGATACCGATAATTGGGTTTTTCCACGCCACACAGGCGATTTTTCGATGTTTAGAATTTATGCCGACAAAAACAACAAACCTGCAGAATACAGCAAAGACAACATACCTTATAAGCCGAAACATTTTCTTCCGGTTTCTATGAAGGAGAAAAAAGAGGGAGATTTTACATTTGTTTACGGATTTCCAGGGAGAACGCAGGAATATTTACCCGCAATTGCGGTAGAAAAAATCAGAACCGAGATTGATCCTGCAATGATTAGCGTTCGAGACATCGCGTTGAAAACTTTGGACGAAAAAATGCGTTCTGATGCTGCAACAAAGATAAAATATGCCTCAAAATATGCAAGCATCGCAAACTCTTGGAAAAAATGGAAAGGTGAAGTAGAAGGACTCACAAAATCTGATGCCGCAGGAAAAAAGCAAAAATATGAGCAGATGCTGATTTCAAAAAATCCTGCCGTGAAAACAACTTTGGATGAGCTGAACCGACTTTACAACGAACAAGCTCCTTATGCGTTGAACCGAGCTTATTATGGCGAAACCGTGAGAAATGCTGAAACTTTAACGCTTGCCAACAACTATTACAATTTTATCGCAGCGGTGGAAGCCGGAAAAATGGATGCGAAGACTTTGGAAGGTTTCAAAAACAGACTTTCGGGAGTTTACAAAGACTTTGATGCTGAATTGGATGCAAAAGTAACAGCAAAATTGCTTGCGCATTACGCCAACAAAGCTCCGAAACAGTTTTTACCAGCTGGTTTTGAGCAATATAAAAACGAGGCTCAAAATCTTCAAACCATCGAAAATTTATCCAAAAATTCTGTGATTACAGGAAGAGGTTCCATGAATGGAGCAACAACTTATTCGGACATTAATAAAGTTTTTGCTGACCAAAATGCGTTGGTTCAAAATTTAAAGAATGATCCTTTGATGAAGTTATTTTCCGCTCTCAGAGAAGGTTACATGACTTCTACTGATGGGAAAGTATCCTCTTTACAACAGCAAATTGACGCCAACCAGAAGAAATTTATGGCGCAACAAATGGAAACCGATAAAGACCGCAAATTTTTCCCTGATGCGAACTCAACTCTTCGTGTAACTTATGGAAAAGTTGCTGGTTCCAATCCGAGAGATGCTTTGTATTACGGTTATCAAACCCATTTAAGCGGTGTTATCGAAAAATATATTCCGGGAGATTACGAGTTTGATTTACCGAAAAAACTGATTGACCTTTACAACAAAAAAGATTACGGAATTTACAAAAATTCAAACGGTGATGTTCCGGTAAACTTTACGGCAACAAACCACACTACTGGTGGAAATTCTGGAAGTCCGGCTTTGGATGCGTATGGAAACTTAATCGGTTTAAACTTCGACAGACAATGGGAAGGAACGATGAGCGACATCAACTACGACCCTAAATTCTCCAGAAATATTATGGTGGATACGAAGTATATTCTTTTCATCATCGATAAATTCGCCAATTCCAGATGGTTGATTGATGAAATGAAGGTGGTGAAGTAAAGGAGCCAAGAACAAAGATCCAAGAATCAACAAAAATCCGCAGAATTTTCTGTGGATTTTTTTATTACTTTTGAATATGTCTTTCAAGCAGAACCTCATCACTTTTTCATCAAGATTTCAAGGGGACGATTTCGGAAAATCTTTTCCACTAAATCATTTCATCCCTGTTTACCACACCGTTTCTGATGAGCATTTGCCACATTTAAAACACATTATACATTACAAAAACATACAAGATTTTGAAAAAGACCTCGATTTTACTTTAAAGCATTTTCAGTTTGTTAATTGGGATGAGTTCAAAGATTTACAAACAGGAAACTTTAAACCAAAAAAGAAAATTGCGCTATTAACTTTCGATGACGGACTAAGGGAATTTTACGATGTGGTTGCTCCGATTTTAGAGCGAAAGGGGATTTATGCCATCAACTTTATCAATCCAAAATTCATCGATAATAAAGAGTTGATGTTTCGCTGTAAAGCAAGTTTAGTGGTTGATGTTTTAAATAACATAAGGAATCTAAACCCAGAAATTTATAAAATTCTGGAAACAGGCTTATCATCAAAAGAGGTTTTAAAACAAAAAATTAATGAAATCAGTTATAAAAACAGAAAGATTTTAGACCAAATTGCGGAGCTTTTAGAAATTGATTTTCAGGAATTTTTACAGCATCAGAAACCTTATATGGCTTTAGAGCAACTCAAAAAAATTTCACAAAAAGGATTTGGAATCTCAAATCACGGTTTTGACCACCCACTATATAAAGATTTGACCTTGCATCAACAAGTTGAAAACACCGACCAAGCAAGACATTATATCAAGCAAAATAATTTTATCCACGAAAGTTTTGCGTTTCCGTTTACCGATTTCGGTGTAAAACAAGAATTTTTCGACGAAGTTTTTAAGAATCAAAATCTATTTTGTAGTTTTGGTTGCGCAGGAATAAAATTTGACAGTTTTTCTAAAAACTTCCAAAGAATCCCGATGGAAAATGGCAAGGTTGCAGAACAGACCTTAAAGGAAGAAACCGCCTATTTCAATCTTAAAAAGTTGTTCAACAAAAATACAATTCGCCGAATATGATTACACTTCTATGTTTAAATAAAAAAGAACTGGAATCATTTGTGAACTCTGGTGAATACAGCACATTCGATTTTCTTCCGATTACGAAGCATCGAGCTTTGTCACAAATTAAAAATGAAAAAGCAGATGATGAAGACGTTTTGCTCACACTCGCTTTTGAAGGTGAAAAACTTGCCGGTTATTTAGGAACCTTCCCAGACAGATTAAAACAAGAAATAAAATTTGCTTGGTTGAGCACGCTGTATGTAAGTGAAAATTTTCGCGGAAAACGGATTGCACAGCAACTTTTAGAAAAAGTGTTTGAAAAATATGATGGGAAAATAGGCATCACGGAATTCACCAAAGAAGCAGAAAGCCTATACAATAAAACAAAACAATTCCATTACATCACCCCGAAAACTGGAAATCGATATTATTTCAAAAGTGACCTGGGCGAAATAATTCCGAGGAAAAAAAAGAGTTTAATGCCATTTAAACCTATTTTTCAAATTGCAGATTTTGTGGCCAATTCTGTTATTTCTTTTAATAATCAATTTACAAAAACGCACCAAATCAGTTTTGAAATAAAGGATTTTGTGGATGAAGCAAGCTCTACATTTTTGGAACACTTTGAAAAGCATAGAACTACCAAAGAGATTACTTGGATTATGAAGAATCCTTGGGTTTTGGAGGGAAATAATGTAGAAAAAGATTATCTATTCTCTAGCTATGCGAAAGAATTCAAGTATTTTTGGGTGAAGATTTTTGACGAATATGGAAATATTGAAGCATGTTCCTTACTTAATCTGCGTGATGGACATTTGAAAATTTCCTATTTTTTTGGCAAAAGAAAGAACTTCGTATTTTTTCTACAAAACTTTATCAGAGATCATAAAGTAAAGGTCCTCACCTCTTATCAAACTGAATTAAACGAAAGTTTTAATAAGAAAAAATTCCCAAAGATTCACCAAAAAGATTTAGAGAGACGTTACCTGTTTCATAAAAAATTGCTGGAAATCCTGCCGAAAGATTTTGAACCGAAGTTTCAGGACGGAGATGGCGATCCTGTCTTCACCTAAAAAAGTTCCGGAAAAAAATTCCGGAACTTCAGCTTTCATGGGCACAGTTTTTTCTCAATTATTCATTTTGATCCTATGTAAATTGAGCTCTCATTGTTATGTTTTACATTACAAATATGCGACATTATTTTTAATAACGAAACCGTCAAATCACCCATTTTTTATTGTTTTTGATTAAAAATTTTAATCACAGTTACATTTTTTGCGGCGGTGCCTCTTCAAATCGCTGTCCCAAAACGGATAAAATTTTAGGGCAAGGTAGAAATCTGCGGCATGAAGCTTTTGATGTTTAAACAGTAATGGAAGTGCATTTTCGCTGCCTATAATCAAAGGACCAATTCTGAAATAACCGCCAAATTGCAAATTTCGATATTCGTAAAGGGAAGTCGATACTCCGTAACCAATCACCGGTTTTTCCACGGAATAAGAAAGGTGCAAAATATTGCTTCTTTTCAAGGAATTTTCAAAAATTGGCACACGCTGAATCCAGTTTGCATTCATGTAACTATTTTCACCAACATTTTTGCTGAAGTTCAGATTAACGCTTGTCGGCAAGCCAACGGTAAAGTGATTTCCCTGAAAAGAGGCAGTAGGACTTCCATAAACTTCCTGACTTACTGTTTGTAGAATTTTCTGCGGCGTATCAAATTTTTTATTTTCAAAGGTTGAATTTTCTGTAAGCTGAATCGACGGACCAGTAAATCGGTGGTTTTCTCCCAGAAAATTCACAAATCCTACGTCAAGTATGTTAAAACTGATTTTTGAAATATAATCCTCTGAATTTTCATCCTTATTAACGAAAGTTAAGCCCAGGTCAACTCCTGCTCCATTTCCACGCCTTTTCAATTCATATTTGCTGGAGGCAAAATTGTAATTGGTGGCATAACTCGCTTCGATGTCGAAATTGTGAGCAGAAATTAAATCTTTTGAAACTCCGTCTGCATCAACAATTGTAGTTCTGGTCAATTCCATTTCAGCACTTTTGACCACCACTGCATCCAATCCCATCCCGTATTTCAAATTTCCACCAATAATCCACTGATAATTGGAATTTGGGAAAACTTCTGTCGCAAAATTAAATCCAAATTCTGCCCAATTCATGACATTTACTTTTACCGGCTTTAATTCATAAAACTCTGGTTCTTGGTAATTTTGATTACCAAAGCGTAAATAATTGTCTACCCTTACTGCAGATGTTTGAGTTCGAAGTCTTGAAAATAGGCCAAAAACAAAGTCTTTCTCCTTGATTTTGGTTTTGAGACTGAAAGAAGGTCCAAACAAATCTGAGCTGAAATGATAAGTTGCAAAATTTTTGTTGTAAAAATCAAAAACATCGGGCGTGTTCTCACCTGTAATATTTTTTCTTGGACTTGCGGTTTGGATGGAGGCATTTCTTAAACCTAAAATACTTTCCTGAGAAATGTACCCATAATCGTTTTGAAGAAAGACATTTTCTGCAATCAAATTCACATCCCACGGATTTGGATTGAGAAACGTTTGAGTTGGCGAAATTATCGCCGCGTTGATTCCACTGTACTTATCATTGCTGAAAAGGTAGGATTCTTGCCCGAAAATTGTACTGGCAATCATAATCCCAATCACAATCGATATTTTTTTTTGATGCAATTTTCAGTCTTTAATAGATCAACAAAATTACTTCAATTTTATTTTTGAAAAATAAAAAAAGTGAAACCGAAATTTCACTTTTTAGTTGTTGGGGATAATTTTTTTTAATAGCCAAAAATCTCTTCCAAGCTCACTTCGTGGAACGTTCCCATTTTATTGATCGAATCCATATCAAGGTTTTCCTTTTTCCCGATGATGGCGGTATTGTATTTCAATGGCTTCACTTCCGTATTGTAGAAATTGGTTAACTCAGCTAAAGTCAGTTTTCCGATTTCTGCGTAAATGTCTTTTCTTAAATCGTAATCAACGCCTAATTTTTTAAGGTTTAACTGATTAAAGAAGATGTTGGTTCTGTTGATTCTCGCGGAAGCAATTTGTTTCAACGCAGAATATTTCGCATTGTCAAACTGCGCCGGAATTTGCGGAAGATTCGCCATCAGTTCATCCATCGCATTTACCGCTTGTGGAAGTTTGTTGGCTTGAGTTCCGATATAAGTCGTCACATAATCGGGTTTGTTCAACTCGCCATTTGCGGCGTAAGAAACATAAGCAGAATATGCCAAACTCTTACTCTCACGTATTTCCTGAAAAACGATTGATGACAATCCACGTCCGAAATATTCATTGAAAACATTGATTTTGCCAAAATTTTTAATGTCAACGTTATTTCCCTTCCCTACTTTGCTCATTTCGGTTTGCACCATGTCGTAATTGGTGAAAAACACTTTTCCTTCTGTTGCAGGTTCAGGGTAATTTTTCTTTGCAGGAACTTTCAAGGTTTCCTTTTCTACAAAAGATTTCCCGTAATTTTTAAACTTGTTGAAGTCTTTTCCGTAGAAGAAAATTTGGTAAGGCATTTTAAGTAAATCCTGAATTTTTTTGGTCATTTCTTCAGATTTAATGGCGTTCAGTCTTTCTTTTGAAACCACATCTGTGAATCTTGATTCTTTACCGAATTTGGCATAATTAGAAAGTGCGTTCATAATTCTCGCCTTGTCTTTTTTGGCTACATCACGACCTTCCAATATGGTTTTCACCGTTTCCTGATATACTTTTTGGTCAGGTTTTGCGTTTTGCATCCAACTTTTCAGAAGCTCGATTCCTTTCGGCATATTTTCTTCCAAACCAGTTAATGAAATGATTAATTGATCAGGTGCAGTTCGGAAATCGTTGGTAATTCCGATCTTAAAGAATTCCTTCTTCAAATCTTCTGCAGAAAATCGATCGGTTTCCAAATATTGCAAAACTTGTGTCGCCAAACCAAGCTCTTTATCATGATCGCTTCCAAACGGAAAAATGTAGTGAACTTGCGCAATATCGTTGTATTTATTCGCAACAAAACTTACCTTTTTGTCACCAATTTTATCGGTTTTAATGGCTTTTGCATAATCGATGAATTCCGGTTTTATTTCAGACGATTTCTCGTTCAAAATATTTTTCAAGAATGGCGATTGCGATTCTTTGTTGAGTTTTATCGGCGTAATTCCCGGATTTTCAACTCGAACCAATTTGTCGTTTACACCTTTTTCTTTTTTAATGACTACATAATTGTCTTTAAAGAAATCGTTCGCAAACTTCACCACATCGGCTTTGGTAATTTTTTCATACTCATTGATTTCATTCAGTTCTTGTTCCCAATCTTGTTTGTTGATATAGGTTTCGTAAAGTTGTGTCGCCAAACCATCCGCAGTTTCATAACTTTTCATACGTTGGATTTTCATGTCGTTCACGATTGCCGGAATTAGCCAATCAGGAAAATCACCTTTCTTAACTAAATCAATTTGCTCCAACAACAATTTTTTGGCATCATCTAAAGTTTGGTTATTTTTCGGAACAATCACCATCGAGAAAGCTCCATAATTTTTGAAAGCAGATTCATAAGCCAATGCGCGCAACGCTTTTTGTTTTTGGTTGATGTTCAAATCAATCAAACCTGATTCGCCGGAATTGGTCAAGACATTGGCAACCAAATCTGCAAGTCGAGCTTCCTGAGTTCCGTAAGAATCAGTTCTCCACGCCATTTGAAGTCTTGGTGCGGAAGGACTTTTCACAGTTCTTTCCACGATTTTGGTCATCGGTTCTTCGGAAACCATTTTCTTCATCGGCAATTCCTTGAATTTAAAAGTCCCGAAATATTCATCAACCAATTTTATAGTTTTGTCGAAATCTAAATCACCCACCAAAACCATTGCGTAATTATTTGGTACGTAATACTCGTCAAAATATTTGTGAATTGCGACCATTGAAGGGTTTTTCAAGTGCTCCGATTTTCCGATCGTAGTTTGTTGTCCGTTCGGATGTTTTGGGAAAAGTGCGTCCATCAATTCATAATTCACCAAACGGGAATCGTTGTCTTGCGCTCGGTTATATTCTTCGTAAACCGCCTCCAATTCGGTGTGGAACAACCTCAATACCAATTCTGAAAATCGCTCTTTTTCAACTTTCAGCCATTTTTCGAGTTCGTTATTTGGAATGTTGTTTTTGTAAACGGTCTCATCCAACCAAGTGTGTGCATTCGTTCCGGTTGCTCCGAGTGAAGAAATGGCTTTGTCGTATTCGTTTGCAATAGCATATTTACTCGCTTCCTGGGAAACTTCGTCGATTTTTTTGTAAATCACCTTCTTTTTTTCGGGATCTTTTTCGGCTTTGTGTTTTTCGTACAAATCAGAAATTTGGGCAATCAGGACTTTTTCTTTTTCCCAATCGGAACTCCCCAATTTAGAAGTTCCCTTGAACATCATGTGTTCCAAATAATGCGCTAAACCCGTATTGTCCGAGGGATCATTGTTGCTCCCCGTTCTTACAGGAATATAGGTCTGAATTCTCGGTGCGTCATCATTTTTTGCCAAATAAACCTTGAGACCGTTTTTTAAGGTATAAATTCTTACTCCGGTTTTGTCGTTTTGTACAGTTTCGTAAGTGTAACCGGATTTATCGGTGATTTTTTTTGTTTCAAATTTTTGTGCGTTCGTCATTAGTATCGCTCCTATTATTGATAATGTTGTTAAAAATTTCTTCATTTATTTTTATTAAAATTATTGATTTTAGTTATTAAATATTTATTAAACAAAAAAATATTTACTAAAGGTTGTCAATTTTGGCTAAAGCCAATGGAATTTCCACTATTTAAAAACGGGCTAAAGCCCGTTCCTACTGATATTTTCAAATTAATGTGGATTCAACATGTTTTCGGGATCCAAAATTTCGTCTAATTTTTCTTGTGACAAAACTCCTTTTTCCAAAACCAAATTATAAACGCTCTTTCCTGTTTCTAGAGCTTCTTTCGCAATTTCGGTAGAATTTTTATATCCGATGTATGGATTTAAAGCCGTTACAATTCCGATGCTGTGTTTCACCATATTCAGGCAAACTTCTTTATTGGCGGTGATTCCGTTAATGCATTTTTCCCTTAAGGTATCTAAAGCATTTCCGAGGAAAATATTGCTTTCCATGATGGCATGCGAAAGAACGGGCTCCATCACATTTAATTGAAGTTGTCCTGCTTCCGAAGCGAAAGTCACTGTTAAATCATTTCCGATCACCTTGTAACAAACCTGATTCACTACTTCCGGAATTACAGGATTTACTTTTCCTGGCATAATCGAAGAACCGGGTTGCATTGGCGGAAGGTTGATTTCAAAAAATCCTGCTCTTGGTCCCGAAGAAAGCAATCTCAAATCATTACAAATTTTTGAAAGTTTTACCGCAAGACGTTTCATTGCCGAAGAATAAATCACATAAGAACCTGTATCAGGAGTTGCTTCCACTAAATTTGGTGCGGAAATAATTGGAAAACCTGAAAGTTGGGCTAAATTCTTCGCACACAAATTTGCGTAACCGAGCGGCGCATTCAAACCCGTTCCTATTGCAGTTGCACCCATGTTGATTTCTACGAAAAGATTGGCATTGGCGTTGAGTTTCGAAATATCTTCTTCCAAAGTTGCCGCAAAAGCTTCAAATTCCTGTCCCAAAGTCATCGGAACCGCATCTTGAAGCTGCGTCCTTCCCATCTTGATGACCTTTGAAAACTCCTTCCCTTTTGCACGGAAAGCTTCAACAATTTTTTTGAGTTTTTCCACCAATTCGATGTTCATATTCAATAACGCAATTTTGATGGACGTTGGATAAGCGTCATTGGTGGATTGTGATAAATTGATATGGTCGTTTGGCGAACAAAACTGATAATCGCCTTTCTCTTTGCCTAATTTTTCTAAAACTATGTTTGCGATGACTTCATTCGCATTCATGTTCACGGAAGTTCCTGCACCACCCTGAATCATGTCGATTGGAAATTGATCGTGGTATTTTCCGGCAATCAGTTCATCGCAAGTTTCTGCAATTTTTTGGTAGAGATTCTCCTCCAGCAAACCCAATTCATAATTGGTTTTTGCAGCGGCTTTCTTAACCATTCCTAATGCCGCGATAAAGTGAGGATAAGAGGAAAGATGTTGCCCCGAAATTTTGAAATTATCAATCGCTCTCTGGGTTTGAACTCCATAATAAGCATTAATCGGAACCTGTAATGTGCCCAATAAATCGCTTTCATTTCTGAAATTTTCCATAAAAATAATTTGTGGAAAAGATAAGATTTTTTGTGGAATCCATAAAATTGATTTTCACCGATAGCAAAATAAGAAACGGGCGATTGAAAGTCGCCCGGATTATTCTGAATTGAAATTTGAATTTATTTATTAGGATATTTCTGGTTTAAAGCCTGTAAAATTGCCCAAGTTTCGACATCCATAATTCCATCATATTTCTGTGGACGGAAATGATATTGAAAAGCCTCGATTGTCTTTTTCGTAGCATCATCAATCGTTCCAGATGCAGCCAAATCATAACCAAAAGTTTTCAAGGCTGACTGAAATTTATAGATAAATTGTGGTGTATTTTGTTGCAAAGCAAAATCTTCGGAATTGGCTTGGTTTAAAAATGCATCTTTAGAAGCATCATCATACCACATTCCTATTTGGTATTCGTCATACAGTTTTTTCCACGGAAATTTCGGACCGGGATCCTGTTTTCTTGTGGGCGCAATATCGGAGTGCGCTAAAATATTGGTCGGCGGAATCATGTAACGCGTTGCAATATCTTTTACCAAAGCTGCCACTTTTTTCATCTGATGTTCATCAAAATCAGGGAAAATTTTTGCTCCCGAAGCATCTGTCGTATAACCAGGATTTACGATTTCAATTCCTATCGAGGTGTCGTTCAGCATTTTGTCATTCCTCCAAGCACTGATTCCCGCATGATAAGATCGTTTATTTTCGTCAACCAACTGATAAATATCCTTATCACCTAAATTGTTAACTAAATAATGCGAACTCACCGATTGTTGTGTTAAAACGGAAACCGATTTCTCATCGTTCAAAGCCGTATAATGGAGGATGATGTATTTCTGCCTAAAATTTTGAGCCACCGCAGGAAAATAATCCTTTACCACTCTAAAACCTTGTGGATCAGCAGAAACGATTGAGCCGTAACTGATTGTATTGTCGTTTTTGCTTACATCTCCAATATTGGTTTTGTAAAAATCATAGCTGCCTTCGTGCTTCACTTGCGGCTTTTGCGGAACAGGAGTTTTTGGAGTTGAATTGGTTGTTATTGATGTTTTTGGTTTTGCTTCAACTTTCTGCACAGGTTTCTGTGAACCGCAAGAAAATAGTAATGAAGTTAAACCGATGAAATATAACGAATTACGCATTGTTAGATGATTTATGATGATTTAAGTTTCAAAAATACAAAAAAAATTAAGCAAAAAATTTTGGTTAATATTGAAAACTATTATATATTTGCACTCGCAATTACAGAAAAGAAGTTCTTACAAAATATTGCAAAGGAGGGTTGCCGGAGTGGTTAACGGAGCAGTTTGCTAAACTGTCGACCCGCAAGGGTCGCGTGGGTTCGAATCCCACACCCTCCGCAACCTTTGGACAAAATTCTCGGGGCGTAGCGTAGTCCGGTCATCGCGCCTGGTTTGGGACCAGGAGGTCGCAGGTTCGAATCCTGCCGCCCCGACTTTTAGTAATTCCTTCGGGAATTTTTTTTTACCGCCATGGGTGCGTAGCTCAGCTGGATAGAGCATCTGCCTTCTAAGCAGACGGTCATAGGTTCGAATCCTATCGCGCTCACTTTACAATCAAAACCTTCTTTTCTTAGGAGGTTTTTTTCATTTTTTAGAGATTCTTCTCTGTAATTTTAAGACTTCTTAATTTCATAACAGCAAATCAATTACGGTGCCGATGAATAAAATTAAATTTTAAATTATCCTAAATTTCCTTAATAAATGTAAATTTGCATTCCATTAAATATCATTTATGTCACTTCAAGTTATTGAACTAACCAAAAAATTTGGGGAGCAAACTGCATTAAGCCAAGTTAACATTGAAATTGGAAACAGCGAAATCATTGGGCTTTTGGGACCAAACGGCGCTGGAAAATCAACGCTGATGAAATCGATAGTCGGAGCTTTGAAAATTGATGAAGGACAAATTCTCTTTAATGGAAAAGATATTACCGAAAACGATATTGAAAGTAAAAAAAACATAGGCTTTCTCCCCGAAAACAACCCGCTTTATCAGGAAATGTACGTGAAGGAATACCTGAATTTTGTTGCTGATCTTCACAAAATTCCAAAAGAAAGGATTGATGAAGTCATTGCGCTCGTAGGAATTGTACCAGAAAAATCGAAGAAAATTTCTCAGCTTTCAAAAGGTTATAAACAAAGGATTGGTTTGGCTCAAGCAATCCTGCACTCACCGGATTTGCTGATTTTGGATGAGCCGACGAACGGTCTTGACCCCAACCAAATCATCGAGATTAGAAATGTGATAAAAGAAATTGGGAAAGAGAAAACGGTGATTCTTTCTACACACATCATGCAGGAAGTGGAAGCACTTTGTTCGAGAGTGATTCTAATTCACCAGGGAAAAATCATGCAAGATTCGCCCATTGAGGAATTCAAAGGAAAGTTTGGAAGTTTGGAAGAAGCTTTTGCGAGTTATACGAACTAATGCAGAATTTAAACATAAAAATCCCTGAAACCAATAGATTTCAGGGATTTTTAATTGAACCTTACAGTTTTTCAATATTATCTGTAAGTGAATTGATAAAATTCTGTAGTGGCTTCTCAACCATCATTTTGATGAACGGATTAAATTTTCCGTCAAAAAGCAGCTGAACTTCTGTTTGATTTTCGTTTACCGGATTCATCGCTCCAGTCAAAGCAAAATCCAAACTTGAACTTGCGGATTTCAACACGATTTGCTTGTCGGAAACCTCGTCGATAGTCAAGGCGATTTCCGGCATTCCTTTTAAACTGAATTTAAAACCGTTGTCTCGAACTTCGAAACTTTGCAGCGATTCCGGCATCAAATTTTTGTAATCTTCGGGCTTGTTTAGCATTTCAACCAGCTCATTTACCGATTTATTTACCACAACTTTACGTCCTTCTAAATTCATTTTTATATTTTTGTATGATTAAAACGCTGCAAATGTATAAAGTTTTTGTGAATGAAAAAAAATTAACTTTAAGTAAATATCCGGAAGATATAGAAAAGAAACTGCGGTTCGAGGGTTTTGCCACTTTGGAAATTGCGGTGGATCTATTGGAGAACACTTCGTGCCCGGAACTTAACGTTTATGGTGAAAATATCGAGGATTTATGGGAAGATTTCACCCACATGTTCAAAGTAGTTGAAGCTGCAGGTGGCGTTGTAAGCAATAAAAATGGCGAAATTCTCTTTATCCGAAGAATGGGAAAATGGGATCTTCCGAAAGGTAAAATCGAGAAGGGCGAATCGCTGGAACAAGCTGCAATTCGCGAAGTGGAGGAAGAAACCGGAATTAGGGAATTAATTTTAGAGGAATTTCTCAACAATACTTTTCATATTTATAATGAAAGAAACGGGGAAAAAATCCTCAAAACGACCTACTGGTTCCGAATGAATTTTGTAGGGGACGAAACGCCTGTTCCTCAAATAGAAGAAGGGATTTCTGAGGTTTCCTGGAAAAATAGGGAGGAAATTATGAGTGACGTTTTCCCGATGACTTTCAAAAATATCAAACTTATTTTGAACGATTATTGGGATTTGAATTAATTGATAAATTCCAATGCTTTTTCCAAAGCGATTCCGCGTGAAGCCTTTAACAATACATTTTTTGAGCTGATTTTTTCAGATTGTAAATATTCTGAAAGTGCTGCCGAATTTTCGAAAGCTTGCGATGATTTATTTACGTTTTTGAAATGTTTACCAACGGTAATGATTTCATCAAAACCCATTGAATTAGCCAATTCCATAATACTTTGATGTTCCACTTCAGATTCAGTGCCTAATTCAAGCATATCACCGATAATGATGGTTTTTGAGCCCTCGAATTTGCTAAAATTTTTAAGAGATTCCGCCATTGAACTTGGATTGGCGTTGTACGTATCCAGAACAAAAGTTTTCCCGTTCTTTTCTAAAATTTGGGAACGCATATTGGTTGGCGTATAATTTTCGATCGCAGCTTTTATTTGGGCGAAGTCTAATCCAAAATGAAAACCTAAACTCGCTGCAGCACAGAGATTGGTAAAATTGTAATTTCCTGTTAATTTCGATTGTGCCTTATTTCCGTTAAAACTTAAACCAACGAAATTGTCTTTTGAAAATTCTTCGAAGAAATAATCCGAACCTTCTTTTCCAAAGGTGATTTTGGGTGAATAGTTTTCCGTTTTTTCAAATTGAATAGGATCATTTTCATTGACTAAAATCGTTTGCCCATTTGATTTTAGATTATCATAAAGTTCTGATTTTCCCTTAATTACGCCTTCAAATCCGCCAAAACCTTCCAAATGTGCTTTTCCGAAGTTGGTGATGTAGCCAAAATTGGGTTGTGCGATTTTACAAAGAAGTTCAATTTCTTTTTGATGGTTCGCTCCCATTTCGATCACCGCCATTTCGTGTTCAGGTTTAATGGAAAGCAATGTTAGGGGAACTCCGATATGATTATTAAGGTTTCCGAAAGTGTACTGAACATTAAATTTTTGCGACAAAACCGCGTGGATTATTTCTTTTGTAGTCGTTTTTCCATTACTTCCTGTTAAAGCGATAACTGGAATTTTCAACTGATTTCTATGGTACGTCGCCAATTGCTGCAAAAATTCCAAAGTCGAAGGAACGTAATAGATTTTTCTCTGCTTATTTTCGAATTCTCTCTGTTCCACAATAACCGCGAAAGCTCCTTTATTTATGGCATCTTCTGCAACAGTGGCCGCGTTGAAATTTTCACCTGAAAAAGCAAAGAAAACGTCATTCTTTTCAATTTTTCGGCTGTCGATGGTTATTTTGGATGACTGTAAAAATAACGGATAGAAAGTTTCTGGATTCATTGTTCAAAAATAAAAAAATCCTTCTGCAATTGCGGAAGGATTTATAAAATATTTTTCTAAAAAATTATCTTTTTGTTCTGCCTTTACCGGAGGATTTAGCGTCCTGTGCAACACGGAAACCAACCCATCCAAAAGATTTTGCCTCGTCGCGGAATCTTCTTTGACCTGGATCTAACCAGTAAGCTCCGTCTAACCAAGACCCTCCTTTAATAACACGTACTTCATTGGAAATTCTGGTAGTTCTTGAAAGTGGGTCTTTTTGTAAAATGACTCTTCCTCTTTCATCTACGATAAATCTTTTCTGCTTGGAGTTATACATATTATAGCCCATCGTTGTACTGTCTTCTGCTCTTCCGTAACCTGCATCAAGCGAGGATTGGAAATCCCCGTCACGGAAGTTTCTGTTATCCGCAACTGTTTCTCTTTCATACTGACCAGGAAGACCTTTATAAACTAATCTTCCGTCGGCAAGCGTATCGTATTTAGCAGCGTCAATTTTTTTGAAAGTACCGTCAGCATTTTTCACCACTTCTTGTGGAACGTTTCCTCTGTAGTAGTTGAAATCACTCGCTTCTTCGTCAATAATTGGTCTGTAAACATCTGCGGTCCATTCTGCAACGTTACCGAACATTCCAAAAATACCTAAATTGTTTGATGGATACTGTTTCACGTCAGCTGTTGTAGGAGAACCGTCATTTTTCCAACCTGCAACTCCGGAATAGTCACCTCGTCCTTGCTTAAAGTTTTCAAGATACATCCCACGATTCTTACCTTTTTTACCTTTCAATTCTTCGATTTCAGGTTTTTTGTTTTGGTAAAGGTTGTATTCTCTCTCTTTTTGCATTCCCAAAGCAGCGAACTCCCATTCCACTTCTGTTGGAAGCCTGAATTTCTCAACAACACCAGCTGTAGCATTACGGTTTGCCGCCATAATTCTCTGATTGCTGGTTTTGATCCCTGATTTTTGCTGCAATCTTTGCTGATTGATGTACGCTTCCATTTCAGGATCATTTGCTTTGAACTTGTCTAAGTTAAATGAGTTTGCACCTTGATTGTTCGTATCGTTAGTATAGAAATCTTTTGAAATGACACCTTGTTCCATCAAAGCCTTCTCGTTTGCTCTGTCGGTTAACCAATCGCAATATCTGGAAGCTTGCAGCCATGAAACTCCTACTACCGGATAGTAATCATATTCTGGCCTGCGGAAATAAGTTTCCGCGAAATCGTTTCTGGAGAGCTTATTGTTCCACACCAATGTATCAGGAAGCGCTCCTTTGTAAATTTCTTTAAAACTAGGATCAGATGGAGGAAATACAAATTTTAACCAGGTAACGTATTCACGATATTCGTAATTGGTAATTTCAGTTTCACCAATAAAAAATGCGCTAACCTGCATTCTTCTAGGGGTATTGTTCCAGTCATGCATTACATCGTCTTTCACCAGTCCCATGGTAAAAGTACCGCCTTCTACATAAACCATTCCCGGCCATCCTTTTTGTTTCTGTTGTTTTCCGGTGAAGAACCAACCTTTCTGATCGTTGGGTTTCCAACCGGTTTTACTGGTAAAACGTTTTGTACCGCCGCCCTTCTTTCCGCCGCCGCTACCGCCGCAACTTACTAAAAGCATAGTGGAACTCAACGCTATTAAAGAAAACAACTTAAGTTTATTCATAGTCAATATAGATATTTTCAGAGTACAAAGAAAAAAGAAATTATTTAATAAATCAAATTATGTATTGATTTTTTTGCAAAACGTTAACAAATTAATTTTATTGTATGATATTATTATTTATTATTTTTCGTTTAATTTGTAACCGCGAAAAAAAACTTCAGATGAAACGAATTTTAACTTTATTATTAATCAACATTTTTATCATATCGGCTTATTCTCAAAACGTCAAAATTGAATGGGAAGGAAGCCGGATCATGGATTTCGGGAGCTATAGTGTTACCGTTCCGTCATTTAAGAATGATGGTTTTGTGTACGAAGAAGGTTCTGTTTTTTATCGTTCGACCAGTAAATATTCAGGGGCGGACCAACAAATATCCAATATTGTTTGGGAAAAAATAAGTCCGAAAGAACTTTTCGAAATCAGCAGCAATCGCATTCCTTCAAAAGATTTTGCGGACGTGAGTTACTACACCAATCCTTACACGAAGGAGAAAACGACCAATCTTCGGGTTTCTGTCTTAAAAAATGAAAACGGAAATTTTTACCGCCTGACTTCTTTCAGTATTGTGAACAGTGGTACCAATTCTTTAAACCAAAACTTGACGAAGAGATCCGGAACTACCGATAATCCACTAAAATCTGGAAACTTCTTTAAAATTAAGGTTGATAAAACAGGGGTTTTCAAGATTACAACCAAGTTTTTACGCGATAATGGAATCAACCCGGCAAATATCAACCCGAAAAACTTCCGAATCTATGGAAACGGCGGGTTAACCTTGCCAGAACACAACCAAGATTTCCGATTTGCGGCTTTACAGGAAGACGCAATACAAGTGGTGGGAGAAAATGACGGTGTTTGGAATGAGGATGATTACGCTCTTTTTTACGCACAGGGACCTCATGGATATAATGTTTTCAAAACTTCCAATGGCAGAAACGGAAACGGAAACCGAAGATTTGAGACAAGAGCAGACAATTCTTATAACTTTATGAATGTATATGAGGATTTCGCTTATTATTTCATCAATTTTGATTTAGGTCCCGGAAAAAGAATTCAGGATAGCGATGTAAACGTAAATTCCAACATTATTTCAAGGTATGATGAGTATCAATATATTAACGAAGAGAAATTCAATTTGATGAAAGTAGGCCGTATTTGGATTGGAGATTCTTTTTCCGAACCTAAGACAGTTACCTTTACCACAAGATTCCCTCTTCAGACAACAGACGTTATAAAATACCGTGCAAGACTTATTGGATATCAATCCAATGGCAACAAGGTTGATTTCAATTTAAACAATACGGAATCCGGAGTATTTGCCGTTCAGGCTACCGAAAAAAATGAGTATGTCATGGGTTACTTTTTTGGTAATACCTCCAACTTTAGCGGCAATCAGCTTAGTTTTAATTTTACTCCCAGCTTTTCGGCAAATCCACAGGGAAAATTTTTCTTCGACTATGCAGAAGTTCAGTATAAGCAGGATTTAAAGTTCAATAATGCACAGATGAATTTCCGAAGTTATGATATCTCCGAAGGCGGTGGTACTACTTATACTTTTAGTATGAGCGATGCTTCATCAATAGAGCAGGTTTGGCAAGTTTCGGATGTTACCAATGTTACAAGAAAAGTGAACAAGTCCGGAGGAAATGCAAACTTCGATTTCGGGTATGTTGCAGATAGCAATCTTTTCGTGAATGAATTTGTGGCTTTCAAGAGTGCAGACGCATTTTTACCATCATTTGTAGGGAAAACTGAAAATCAGGACTTATCAGGTCTTCAAAATGTGGATTACCTTATGATAACAGTTCCAGAAATGATGGGGCAAGCCCAGAGATTAGCAAACTACTACCAAAATAAATACAATGTAGCCGTAGTTGATGTCAACAAAATTTACAATGAATTCAGCAGTGGAAGTAAAGATATTACAGCTATTCGAGATTTTGTCACCAAACTCAATACTCCTGCTGGAAAATTAAAATATGTGTTCATTTTAGGCGACGCCTCTTATGACCACCGTGGTAAAAATAACCCTGGTTCAGACATTGTGCCTAGTTATGAAAGTGAGGAAAGTGCTACCTATTCTAATTCTTTCGTAACGGACGATTATTTTGTGATGACCGCTCCGCAAATCGCGCCACTTAATCCTGCAGAACCACCAACCTATATTTATTCACTTCTACCCGACTTGCCGATAGGAAGACTTCCTGCAGCTAATGTTTCAGAAGCAAAACTTTTGATCGACAAAACCCTTGCCTACTACAACGCTCTTCCAGGCCAGTCAACACCTTTTGGTGAATGGAGGATGAAATTAGATTTTGTGGCAGACGATGATGCGGACAATGTTCTTCCATTCCACAATACAGTGAATACTGCAATTGTAAATTCTTTTGAGACAGGAACCGAACGTAAGGAATATAACGTACGAAAATTATTTTTAGATTCATTTGCGGCTCAGTCAGCTTCTGGCGGACAGCGGTATCCGCAAGTGAACCAAGCTATTTCTAATGATGTAGGAAACAGTTTGTACCTCCTTTATTTCGGTCATGGCGGTATTAATGGTTGGGCGCAAGAAAGAGTCTTGAGCATCGATGATATCCAAAATTTCAACAATTACAATAACGTTTATTCACGGTTTCCTTTGGTTTCCACGATAACCTGTGAGTTTACTTTGTGGGATGAGCCGGGAACTTCTTCCGCAGGTGAACAGGTGATCAAGCACAAAACGGGTGGTGCCGCAACAATGATCACCTCTAGCCGTGCGATTTCGGTGGTTTACGGGGAACTGTTTAGCTCCATATTGATAAAGAATATTTTTGCTCTAAACAATGATCAATTCAGCACGCTTGGTGATGCGCTTTTAAAAGCTAAAATTGAAAAAGGTCCGCAAAGTGACCACTTGAAGGTAAATTTCCTCGGTGATCCTGCCGGAACTTTGAGCCGACCAAAACGTTTACTGAAAATTGACAATGTTGAATCTCCTGTTCCTGGACAGCTCCGCGCTCTTGATTTTGTAAAAATTACAGGACATATCAATAAGGAAGATGGTACTTTGGACAATACTTTTAACGGAAGAGTAGCCATTAACATTTTTGATAAAAGGCTTAACAAGAAAACACTGAATAACGATGCATCACCAAAATTAAATCCAGTGCTTCAGTACACCGAAGAGGGTTCGCCTATTGTAAAATCTTCTGGAGTTGCCAAAGATGGGGTTTTCACCGTAGAGTTTTACGTACCGAAAGACATCAACTATACTTTAGGAACAGGTAGAATTTTAGGTTATGCAGACAACAAAGTATTTGACGTATTTACCAACCAAGCGCAATCCATTGGTGGAATTAATCCCGATGGAATTAATGATAATGATCCACCAAAAGTGAAACTTTATATGAACAACACTAATTTTGCAGATGGCGGTATTACCAATGAAAATCCAACTTTGTTAGCTTGCGTCACCGATGATAAAGGAATCAATTCTACAGGATCCGGAATTGGCCACGACATTACCGTAGTTCTCGATGGAAAAATTATCGACACGGTGGTCTTGAACGACTTCTATTTTTCTGGGGAAGGAAATGGCTGTACAAACCATAGTTTAGCAGATTATCAGAAAGGAAATGTAAATTATCCTTTCCGAAATTTAACCCCCGGTCCGCATCAATTAACTTTTAAAGTGTGGGACATCAACAATAATTCCACAACTGCCACGTTAAACTTTGTAGTTAAGGGCGAAAACGAGCAAAATTTAGTGGTTAACAAACTGCTAAACTGGCCAAATCCATTTACCAATAAGACGTATGTTCAATTTGAGCATAATTGCAATGATATCTTAGACGTAAATGTGCAAATTTTCACCATCACAGGAAAACTGGTAAAAACCATTTCTACTGCTGTAACGGCAGAACCTTTCTTCCAAGGTTTCCGTACGCCAAGAACCGCGATTGAATGGGATGGAAAAGATGATTTTGGGGATTCCGTTGGAAAAGGAACCTACATCTTCAAAATTTACGCTAAAAGCCAGAACCAGGATAAATGTAAAGGAAGTGCTACAGCTGTTGAGAAAATGGTATTATTAAAATAAAAATTCTATAAACGAAAAAAACGATTTTATGACATTGACTAAAAAACTCTTTTTAGGTTTGGGATTAGGGATGAGTGTCGCCGCTTATTCTCAAATTGGAAATATTTACCCGGTACTTACCGGAGCTCCCTTCTTAAGAATTTCTCCTGATGCAAGAGCAGGTGGAATGGGTGATCAAGGTGTGGCAACTACAACAGACGCTTTTTCCCAGTTTTGGAACGCAGCAAAATACCCCTTCAGTAAAACAACTTCTGCTGTAGGAGTTAACTATACTCCTTACATGAGTAAACTTACTAATGATGTATTTTTGTTATACGGTGCCTATCATCAATTTTTAGGAGATGAGGAAAGAGCCACCATTTCCGCAAGCATCTATTATTTCAACATGGGTTCTGTGGATTTAACAAAACTTGTTGGGACGGAAGTTGTTCAGGAAGGTACCGCAAAACCAAATGAGTTTTCCATTGACGTTGCTTACGGATTAAAGCTTTCAGACTATTATTCCATGGCGGTTACAGGTAGATTTATCCGTTCAGATTTGTCTGGTGGATTCAATTCCGACAATACTTTAAAACCAGCGAATTCCTTTGCAGTAGATGTTTCAGGATATTTTCAATCCGAAAAACACACCAGTATCAACGACTTTGAAGGCCGTGCAAGAGGTGGTTTTGCCATCCAAAATCTAGGACCAAGACTGGATTATACCGGAGATGACGAGTCAAGATCTTATTTGCCAACAATGGCTCGATTAGGAGCGGGCTACGATTTATTTATTGATGATTTAAATCGCGTGGGAATAAATTTCGAAGCGTCAAAACTTTTGGTTCCCGGACCCGATAAAACTGGAAACGTACCAAACGTGGGCGTAATGTCCGGAATCGGGAAATCTTTTAGCAACCCGAAAAGCTTAATGCTAAGTGGCGCTGTGGAATATGAGTACGACAACGCTTTCGCAGTAAGAGGAGGTTACTTCCATGAAAGTCCTGAACAAGGGGGAAGACAATACGCAACAGTGGGTGTTGGGTTAAAATACCAATCTTTTGGTTTGGATATGTCTTACCTCATCAATACATCAAAAGTAAATTCCGCTTTGGACAACACTTTAAGATTCGGGCTCACCTGGAATATCGGCGAAGAATCATCCAACGCAGATTACTAATCAAAATCAGATTTAAAACAAAGTCCCGATTCGTTGGGACTTTTTTTGTGGAATAAAACTTTAAATTTGTACAATGAACTACGCCACCGAACTGAAAAAATTTGCAACCAGCCAGTCGATTTATTCCGGCGTGCGAATTTCTTTGGCGATTGTAATTCCAAGTATTATTTTGGCGCATTTCGGTTTGCTGAAAGAATTCTTCCTGTTTCCGCTTGCAACCAGTTTTGTGGGATTAACGGATCAAGCCGGACCATTTATCAGGCGAAGGAATGCTTTGCTTCTCGCGATTTTCAGTTTTTTAATAGTTGCGACCGTGGCAAGTTTAGTTAAAGATTTTCCTCTACTAATTTATCTCGAAATCATTCTCTTCGGAATGTTTTTCTCCCTCATTGGTGTTTATGGACAACGATTGGCGGCAGTTGGCGGACTTTCGTTGGTCGTTCTCGGCATCTTTATCGACGGACATTTAACGGGGCAAAACATCTTTAAAAGTTTATTGATATTTTTTGCCGGATCGGTTTGTTATTTTCTGATATTTCTGATTGTTTCTAAAATTCAGCCTTATAAATTGGCAGGACAAATGATTGGTGAAAACTATCTTGAACTGGCAGAATATTTAAAAATTAAATCCAAATTCTATCTAGAAAACCCTGATTTTGATGAGCTTCACCGACACGTCATCTCGCAACAGATAAAGATTAAAAATTTACAGGAAGAAACCCGCGAAACCGTTTTCAAGACCCGACAAATTGTAAACGAATCTACCACAACAAGCCGTCTTTTAATGTTGATGTTTCTAAATTCAATCGATTTGCATGAAAAACTGATGACTTCGGAAACCGACTACCGAAAAATGCAGGAAAGTTTCGGGAAGAGCGGTTTTTTGAATTCACTGAGTGACTACTTGTCTAAACTCTCAGAAGAACTTACAAACATCGGCATCGCCTTACAAAGTGGAATTAAGGCTAAACCAATTCATCATATCGACTCTGAACTCGAAAAAATTTTTGAAGAATATTTCGATTTAAGAAACGAGAAACTAAATCCCGAAACTCTTGAAAACTTCATGATCATGCGTCTGATTTTGGTTCGGATTACCGACATCACGGATGAAATCAAAACGATGTACAAAGTTTTCAGTCAAGACAAAAACTTGGCGAAAAGTCTTTCGAGCGGCCTTGATTTAGAAAAATTCGTGACCAACAACGAAAAGCTGAACCTGAAGGTTCTGCTAAGCAACTTTTCATTAAAATCATCACATTTTCGACATTCAATAAGAATCACAATTGCTTTGTTAATCGGTTATTCCATTTCCAAACTCCAATTTTTGGGAATTGGTCATTCGTATTGGATTTTAATTACGATTGTTGCGATTATGCGACCCGCATATTCCACGACGAAACATAGAAATCTGCTTCGGTTGTACGGAACTGCTGCAGGTGCCGTAATTGCTTATGGAATTTTATTTTTTGTGAAAGACACCACTGCACTTTTGGTAATGCTTTTTTTTAGTATGATTATGTGTTTCAGTCTTTTAAAGGAAAAGTATTCTTGGGCAGTTTTTTTTATGACGATCTATATTTTTCTGAGTTTTAATTTCCTCAATCCCGGAAATGTAAACCTTATTTTTAAAGATAGAATTCTTGATACGGCAATTGCAGGAATTGTCGCTTTCGTCGTCTCCTATTTCGTTCTTCCTGTTTGGGAACATACACAAAATATCGATTTGATGAAACGGTCATCCATCAGTAATCTAGAATATTTTAGGGCGGTGATGGACCTTTTCTCAGAAAAAAAATTAGGGATTGAAAACTACAAGCTGAAAAGAAAGGACGCCATCATCAGTTTGGCAAATCTTTCCGATAGTTTTCAACGCATGATTTCCGATCCCAAAAACCAGCAGAAAAGCCTTGAAAATGTACACCAATTCGTCAACACAGGGCATTTGATTACCGCCTATATTGCTTCTCTTTCCCAATATACAAAAAGTGCAGACCAATACCCTGAAATTGATTTCGAAGGTTGGAACACCAAAATTTCGGCGGAACTCCGTGCAACTAATCTCATCTTGAATCAAGAGACTGCATTTGAGCAAACACTTCAAGAAAGCCAAATTCAACCTGAGGATTCCGTAGAAAAACTCTTGGAAAGAAGAAAAAAAGAAATCAGCGAAACCGAAGTTTTCAACCGTCGCGACCCGAATAGAATCACTCATTTAACGGAACTGAAAAACCTAAGCGAAATTCTTGACCTGCTTTACGACGTGGCAAAAGAACAGCGTAAAGTGGCAGAGAAATTAGGCTTGTGATTTTGTGGGTGAGTCGTTGAGTTTTGAGGAATTAATAGTTTGAGAATGGAAGTTTTTGAGTTTCTTAAAAAGCTCGCATCTCGTATCTCGAACCTCAATCCACAATGGTCAAACAGTAGTTGTCAAAAAATTCAACTCGCGCTTTAAACAAATCGGAAACTTTTTCGTCGTGAACCCTGCACCTAATTCCGTAAGGAAAATCCAGATCGAAAGGTTTTACCTCATAATGCTTTTTTAGCGACCAATAATTCGAGTGGTGAATTTTGTAAAGGCTCTCTTTCAGCGACCAAATCACCGTGAGATAAGCAACTTCCCTACTCTTTTCAATAAATTCGGCCTCTTCAGGAAAAAGAAATTTGTCTTTAATCCTTAAAATTTTCTGGTTAAAAGGTTCGATATCGATTCCTACTTTATTTTTTGAAATTGCCAAAGCTGCAAAAGGAAAGGAATGGGTAATCGAAATCTCAAAATCTTTGGGATACAGCAAAGGTTCTCTTTCTTTGTAAAGAATTTTGTGATGGGGTAAAACTGATTTCAAGATCTTTCTTACCAAAAGATGTTCCTTTAACTTCGTTGGGTGATAATCTTTAATCTTTTCGTAGTCTTCCTTCTCCAAAAGAAATTCTTCATTCAATTCCTCATTTTCGTCATACTTCCATAAAAGAATAGTGGCATTTTGGTCAGAAAAATCTCGGTAAAGCGGCATTGATATTAAATTTTAACAAATATATGAAAACATCATTAATTCTCTTCTGGGAAGATTTCCGCAACCGATTGTGAGAAATAAGGAAAACTTTATGAAACTCGTTCCGTAAGCCGTTTACACCGGAATTCCGAATGAACTTTTGGACAACAGACCCGACATCAAAGCCGCTGAATTGGAATTAAAATCCGCAAAATTGGATGTGGAAGCCGCAAGAAAAGAATTTTATCCGTCGCTTCATATTGGTGCGACTTTGGGTCTGCAGGCGTTTAATCCGACTTATTTAACCAAAATTCCAGAAAGTATTGCATCAAATCTTGTTGGAGATATTGCAGGTCCTTTGATTAACAAAACCGCAATTCAAACAAATTTTAAAACGGCAGATGCAAGACAAATTCAGGCATTATATGAATATGACAAAACGGTTGTGATTGCGTATTTGGATGTTTCGAGTTTGATGTCGAAAATCAAAAATATGGACGGTTATTATAAACTAAAAGCCGAACAATCCAAAGCTTTGGACGACAGCAACGAAATTGAAGTTTTACTTTTTAAAAATTCCCGCGCCGATTTCTTGGAAGTTTTGCTTAACCAAAGAGATGCGTTGGATGCTAAAATGGAACTGGTGGAAGCGAAGAAAAACCAATTGAATGCGGTGGTGGATATTTATAAAAGATTGGGTGGTGGTTGGAAATAAATGAAAATTTTGTCGGAGAATATTGATGTCGCCACTTCGTGGCTTGAATAATGTTCGTTTATATTTTACAAAGGGCTTCACCCCTTGCTGTTGATGTCGCCGCTTCGTGGCTTCTTTAATCGAAAAATTTAAATTTTCTCTATAAACCGAAACTCCGTCGCAAAATTTTTGTGGCGGAGTTTTTTTGATTATAAATTTTGGCTAAAGCCAATTATAAATTCCTCCTTTTAAAAGCGGTCTAAAGCCCACTCCTATCGATATTTTAATTGAATTTATAAATTGTTCTATTCTTCAAAAAAACTTAAAAAAATATGTCGTATTTTTGCAAAAATTTTCTAAAATAAATGGAAACTACAACACAATACGTTCCTTACAAAGTAAAGGACATTTCCCTTGCAGAATGGGGAAGAAAAGAAATTGAGCTTGCCGAAGCAGAAATGCCGGGATTAATGGCAATTCGTGAAGAATATGGCCCTTCTCAACCGTTAAAAGGAGCAAGAATTGCGGGATGTCTTCACATGACGATTCAAACTGCGGTTCTTATTGAAACTTTGGTGGCTCTTGGTGCAGATGTTACTTGGTCTTCTTGTAATATTTTCTCCACGCAAGACCACGCTGCTGCTGCAATTGCTGCTGCAGGAATTCCTGTTTACGCTTGGAAAGGAATGAACGAGGAAGAATTCGATTGGTGTATCGAGCAAACTTTGTTTTTCGGTGAAGACAGAAAACCATTAAACATGATTTTGGATGATGGTGGAGATTTAACAAATATGGTTTTCGACAGATACCCTGAATTGACAAAAGACATCAAAGGTCTTTCTGAAGAAACTACAACCGGAGTTCACAGACTTTATGAGAGAATGGAAAAAGGAACTTTGGTAATGCCTGCAATCAACGTAAACGATTCTGTAACCAAATCCAAATTCGATAATAAATATGGTTGTAGAGAATCTGCGGTTGATGCGATTAGAAGAGCAACAGACGTGATGTTGGCTGGAAAAAGAGTAATCGTTTGTGGTTTTGGTGATGTTGGTAAAGGAACTGCCGCTTCTTTCAGAGGTGCAGGTTCTATCGTAACAGTTACAGAAATCGACCCAATCTGTGCGTTGCAAGCGGCAATGGAAGGTTATGAAGTGAAAAAACTCGACAACGTAATTGAAACTGCGGATATCATCATCACGACTACAGGAAATTACAACATCGTAAGAGGTGAACATTTCAAAAAAATGAAAGACAAAACCATCGTTTGCAACATCGGTCACTTCGATAATGAAATTGACATGGCTTGGTTGAACGAAAATTATGGTTCTACAAAATCTACTGTGAAACCACAAGTTGATATTTATAATGTGGATGGAAACGACATTATCATCCTTGCAGAAGGTCGTTTGGTAAACCTTGGTTGTGCTACAGGACACCCAAGTTTTGTGATGAGTAATTCATTCTCCAACCAAACTTTGGCACAAATTGAACTTTGGACAAACAGCGATGCTTACGAAAACCAAGTCTATATGTTGCCTAAAAAATTAGACGAAAAAGTAGCGATGCTTCACCTTAAAAAAATTGGTGTAGAACTGGAAACTTTATCGCCAGAACAGGCTAAATACATCGGTGTAGAGGTTGAAGGACCTTATAAGCCGGAATATTACAGATACTAGGAAATACGAACTACGAAATTTGAATTACGATTATGACTCCTCGAAAATTTTCGGGGTGTTTTTTTATGCGGTTTTTTTGAAACGGTGAGGTTCCTTTCAGTTTTTCAAAAGCTCGGCAAAACGTGGAAACACATTATATGATGATTAATGATGCAAAGCCTATCCAAATAATCAAAAAATAAATTGTGATCAATGAAAAAACTATTTTCTATTACCTTTCTTTTTTTATTAATTTTAAATATTTCGGCGCAAAACAAACCTAATTTTTGGGATGATATTCAATATTTTAACCAATTAAATAAAGACAATCCACCTAAAAAAGATGCAATACTTCTTTTAGGAAGTTCCTCATTTACAAGATGGACTAATGTCTCAGATTATTTTCCCGATAAGACCATTATTAACAGAGGATTTGGCGGCTCAAGTTTATCCGACCTCAATTTTTATTCAAAAGAATTGTTACAACCTTATTCGCCAAAACAAATTATTATTTATTGCGGCGAAAACGATTTTGCCGCTGATGAAGAATTGAAACCAAGACAGGTTTTCAAGAGATTCAAAAAGTTTTATTGCGAAATCAGGGATTATTATCCGGATATTCAGGTTGATTATATCTCAATCAAGTTATCACCGAGTCGGCAACATCTTTGGACAAAATATTTGGCAACAAACGAATTGATTAAAAAATTTATGCAAAGAAAGGAAAATGCTGATTATATCGACATTACAAGAGCAATGAACGATGTAAATGGAAATGTGCGTAAAGATCTGTTTGTGGAAGACATGTTACACATGAAACCGGAAGGTTATCAAATCTGGGCAAGAGAAATGAAATCTTTTCTGAAATAGATGAGTCTATTTTTTTCTCTTCGCTTTCGACTTTGATTTTTGTTGCGCTCTATTTGCACCCACTTTTTTAGCGGGTTTTCTTTTGTGCGGACCGCCCCAATTTTCCTTCTTGTTCTTGTCTTTTTTCTGGTGAAAAGCGCCTCCTCCTTCTTCTAATTTTACCGTGTGTGCGTTTTTCATCTTCACTTCTTCTTTTTCGGAAGCTATTTTTATAGGATTGATTTTAACTTCCGCAGGAAAATCTTTGAAAGTCAATTCTTTATCCATCAAAACTTCGATATCCAACAAAAGGGGTTCTTCTTTTTTCGTTATAAATGAAACAGAAACCCCGTCTTTATCGGCTCTTCCGGTTCTTCCGATTCGGTGAATGTATTGTTCCGGAACTTCAGGAATCTCAAAATTGATGACGTGCGTGATATCTGAAATATCCAATCCTCTCGCCATAATATCGGTGGTAATCAATCCACGAACTTGTTGGGTTTCGAAACTTTTCATCGCATTCAAACGGTAATTCTGCGATTTGTTGGAGTGAATCACATCAAACTCTCCCGGAAAAAGCTCATCAATTTTGGTAAAGAGATAATCAGCGTGTTTCTTATTATTGCAGAAAATCAAGACTTTAGAAAACTCTGAATCCGTTTTTAATAGATTTTCTAAAAGATTTATTTTGGTATTGAAGTTTTCAACTTTGTAGGCAATCTGTTCAATTTTTTCGAGCGGAGTTCCTGATTTTGCCAAAGAAATTTCCACAGGACCTGCAAAATATTGTTCCAATAATGCGTCAACTGCTTCGGTCATCGTTGCAGAAAAAAGGATGTTTTGTCTTTTCTCACGCATCATTTCGAAAATGTGGGTTAATTGGGCTTTGAAACCGAGATTCAGCATTTCATCAAATTCATCGATGACCAATTTTTGAACTTCCTTTAAAGAAATCGCATTGTCAATCGCCAAATCCATCACTCTTCCCGGAGTTCCGACTAAAATATCGCAACCGTCATTAAACAAAAGTTTTTGGGTATTAATATTTTTTCCGCCATAAATTCCGATGACTCTTGCTGAAATATTTTGGGTTAAATTCTCCAAAATCTCGGTGACCTGAACGACCAATTCACGAGTTGGAACCAAAATCAAAACCGTAGGATTCCCCGATTTGTTATACTTCCACATTTTCAAAACAGGAAGAAGGTACGCCAAAGTTTTTCCCGTTCCGGTTTGTGCAATGCCCATCACATCGCGCCCGGAAAGAATCGGTTTCAATGCTTTTTCCTGAATCGGAGTCGGTTCGAACAGATTTTCATCGGCAAGGACATCCAAAATTTTTTCAGGCAAATCAAAATCGGCGAAGCTTATCTTTTCCATTCCGCAAAAATACGATTTTAAAATTTTAAAAAAATGCGATCTTCATGTAACAATTTGAACTTTTGGATTGTCTAATTGATGTAAGACCAAAAACTATATGCGAAAAACACTAATAACCGCCCTATTGCTACATGGAATTCTGCTTTCTGCCCAGGAAAAAAACGATACCGTAAAAACGCAAAAAGTTGAAGAAGTTGTTTTGGTTGGAAGAAAACCTACCATAGAAAACAGAGCCGACAGAACGATTTTTAATGTTTCGAACAGTTCAATTTTAGCCGGCAATACAACTTGGGATGTCCTGCGAATGACGCCGCTTGTAAGTATGGACAGCAACGACAATATTCTGGCAGAAGGCGAATCTGTTACCGTTTACATTAACGACAGAAAAACAGTTTTCAAAGGAAAAGAACTCAAAGATTATCTGAAAACAATTGCTGCTGATAATCTGATGAAAATTGAAGTCATCACAACACCTTCAGCGAGATATGAAGCTTCCGGACCTGTCATCAATATCGTTCTTAAAAAACTTGAAAATGAGGGCGTAAAAGGAAGCGTTTCTTTAACCAATACCCAAAACACTAAAAATTCGCAGTACGGAAGTTTTAATCTTAATTATCATAAAAAGAAATTCACAGAAACTTTAACGGCAAGTTATTCAGACAATACCTCTGTGATGAAAACCTACGAAGAGAATTTAATTTATGCAACCAACGCCCTGCAAAAAATTACGAGCGAAAGTACTGAAAAAGGTAAAACACCCTCTTTTTCTACCACTTCGGAATATGAATTTAATGATAAAAACAGCGCAGGTCTAATCTTCGAATATTCTCGCACCAAAAGAAATACGTTCTCGGATGCTTTTGCAGAAAACTTTACAGACAATACTTACAAAGACGGTTACACCAAAACGCAGAAACTTGATGGTTTAAATCAGAATTTAGGGAGTAATCTGTTCTACAAATATTACGACAAGGAAAAAAATAAAATCCTTGATTTGAATGCGGGAATTAATTACAATTCTGTTGAAGATACCAATAATCACCTTATTAATTCAACGCTTTCTGCATTTCCTACCGGAATTCGAATTTTGGCAAACAACCAGAATAGAGAATATTATTTCAAGGCAGATTATTCCCAACCTGTTGGAAAATCCGGAAGCAGTATTGAATTTGGTGGCAAAACGAGCTACAAAAATTTTTCAGTTCCTTATGATTTTTTCAGGCTGAATAATAATGTTTGGACAGAAGACCATTTTTTAGGAAATTATCTTGAAAATCTGAACGCAGCCTATGTGAATTTCAGCAAAACCTATTTCAAAAAACTCGAGACAAGAATTGGTTTGCGTTACGAATATATTTGGTTTAAAGTAAAAGATGAAGCCTCCAATAGAGAAAAATCAGATTCTTACGGAACGCTTTTGCCCGATTTATTGGTAAAATATGCAATTTCCGATAACTATGATGTCACCGCAACTTACAAACACAATATTTGGAGACCTTGGTACAGCGAACTTATCCCTTCCGAACTTCCCATGGATAACGGAATGTTTAACCGTGGAAACATGAATCTTAAACCCAACCCGAACGACAGAATCGGTTTAAAATTGGGTATGTACAAAAAATATTTCCTGACGGCGAGTTATTGGTGGAGCAATCAGGATTATTGGACAACTTATGTTATTGAAGACGAAAAAACCATTCAAATGGAAGATAATTTCCCGGGAAAAGTGGCAAAATATGGTTTGAATTTCAATACCAATCAAATGTTCCTTAAAAACAAGTTGAACGTTAATTTAAGTTTGAATTTCAATTACACAGATAACAGCGATTTCAATGCAAAGAATAATCTGAAAAACGCAAAAGATTATTTTACGAATTTCGGCGGTTCTTCGAACATTTCTTACACGAATCTATTTGGTAAAAATATCAATGTGAATGGTTGGTTCGGTCTTTTCACACAGAATTACGGAAATTCCTATGGAAACCAAATGAATTTCTTCCACAATATTTCTGTTACAAAAATTTTCCCTATAACACAAATGGAAGCGAGTTTACAGCTGTTTAATCCAATCAAAAGACCTGTTTTTGATGTGACAACGTATGCTCCAGTCGGAACTTTCAGAAATTCGATGAAAGCTGATTGGTACGGTTTTTCACTCACCTTCATCAAACGTTTTGGAAACCAAAAAGTAAAAGAAAACACCAAAACCAATGTTGAAAAAGACGGTGGCGGAAGTAAAGATTAATAAAAAAATCTCCGAAATTTTCGGAGATTTTTACTTTTATCTTGGCTTTTTTGCCTTTGCTCATTCCTACTACTCCCACTCAATCGTAGCAGGTGGCTTGCTGGAAATATCGTAAGTCACCCTATTAATTCCGCGAACCTCATTGATAATTCTGTTGGAAACCGTGTCTAAAAATTCGTACGGAAGTCGGCTCCAAGTCGCGGTCATGAAATCGATTGTGTTTGCAGAACGAACAACCGCAGTGTATTCGTAAGTTCTTTCATCGCCCATTACACCAACAGACTTTACAGGAAGTAAAACGACGAAAGCTTGAGAAACCTTTTCGTAGAGGTTATTTTTATATAATTCTTCGATGAAAATATCGTCAGCTTCTTGAAGGATTCTGACCTTTTCAGCGTCAACATCACCTAAAATTCTAATTCCTAAACCAGGACCTGGAAACGGATGACGATGAACCAAATGGTGCGGAATTCCAAGTTCCTCACCAACTTTTCGAACTTCATCTTTGAATAATTCCCGTAGAGGTTCCAACAGTTCAAAATCCATTTCTGCGGGAAGTCCACCTACATTGTGATGGGATTTGATGACTGCAGAAGGACCTTTTACCGATTGAGATTCAATAACATCGGGATAAATGGTTCCTTGAGCTAAAAATTTTGCACCTTCAATTTTATGGGATTCTTCATCGAAAACTGCCACGAATTCGTTTCCGATAATTTTACGTTTTTCTTCAGGTTCAGAAATTCCTTTTAGCTTATTTAAAAACCTTTCGGAAGCGTCGATTAATTTGATGTTAAGATGGAAATGTTCGCCGTAATTCGTCATTACTTTTTCGGCTTCATTTTTTCTTAAAAGTCCGGTGTCAACAAAAATACAAGTGAGTTGGTCACCGATTGCTTTGTGGATTAAAACTGCGGCAACGGAAGAATCTACTCCACCGGACAGTCCGAGAATGACTTTTTGGTTTCCTACTTTTTCTCTGATTTCGGCGACGGTTTTATCGATGTAATTCGTGAGTTTCCAATTTTTTGGAGCGTTGCAAATATTGAAGACAAAATTTTCAATCATTCGGGAACCTTCTTCCGTATGCGAAACTTCGGGATGAAACTGAACGCAATATATTTTTTTTGATTCGTCGGAGATTGCAGAAATTACATCGGTATTTCCATTAATTTGAAAACCTTCCGGAGCAATTTCCACCTCATCAAAATGGCTCATCCAAACTGTTGAAAATCTGCTGATTCCGGAAAGAAGTGCGTTTGATTTTTGGATTTCAAACTTGGCTTTTCCATACTCTCCTTTTTCCCCTTTTTTTACTTTTCCGCCCAAAAGATGGGTCGTTAACTGCATTCCGTAACAAATTCCGAGAATGGGAATGTTTTTTTCAAATAAAGCTTTGTCCACCAAATGTGCATTTTCTGCATTCACGGAACTCGGCCCGCCAGAAAGTATGATTCCTACTGGATTTTTGGCAAAAATTTCTTCTAAAGGGGTATTAAATGGAAGAACTTCTGAATAAACGCCGAGTTCGCGGATTCTTCTTGCGATTAACTGATTGTATTGCGAACCGAAGTCGAGGATGATGATGCCGTTGTTCATGAGAGCGTGTGTTGGTGAGTGGGTGAAAAATTGGTTTGAGAGATTCAATAGGTTCAAATTGTTCTACGATTAAAACCTTGATTGTCTTTTAAAAATATTTTTGATTAGAAGCGGAAATCGTAACTAGCCCCGATTGCAGCGACATCCTTTTTGTGAGGAGGAACGACGAGCAAAAAGATATAGCGGAAAGCGGGAAATAGCTCCTAATCATCCACAAAAAATGGGAGACGAATCCCCCAATTTTTCTAGAATTTTCCGATGTCGTCTCTGTAATATTCGTAATCGAAATTGATTGTTTTCGCATCTGCGTAAACGGTTTTTCTCGCTTCTTCATAAGAATCGGCGGTCGCGACCAGACACAAAACTCTACCGCCTGTCGTAAGAACTTTGTTGCCGGAATTTCTTGCACCTGCAAAAAGTACCTGGCTGTGCGCTTTTTCAAGATTTTTTATTTCAAAACCTGTTTGGATTTTTGCAGGATAACCTCCTGAACACATCACCAAACAAACCGCTTTTTTGTCGCTGAATTTTAATTCTACATCTTTCCCGTCGAGACAATCGTTAATTACGTCGAGCAAGTTGTTTTCCAGCAAAGGAAGGATTACCTGTGTTTCCGGATCGCCCAATCTCATGTTGTATTCCAGCAAATAAGTTCCGTCGTTGGTAACCATCAATCCGAAGAAAATGAATCCTTTGAAATTGATATTGTTCGCATGAAGTCCCGCCAAAGTTGGCGTTAAAATATTGGCTTCAAAATCTCTATAATTTTCTTCCGTAAAATCCGGACAAGGAGCTACACTTCCCATTCCGCCGGTGTTTGGACCTTTGTCGCCGCTTCCTGCTTTTTTGTAATCCTTCACGGGAATACATGGGAAAAGTTTGGAACCGTTGGAAAATGCGATGATAGAAGTTTCAAAACCTTTTAAATATTCTTCAATCACCAACTGAATTCCCGCGTCGCCATAAATTCGGTCAATCATAAAACGGTGAATCGTGGATTCTGCTTCCACCAAAGTATCTGCAATCACCACTCCTTTTCCGCCTGCAAGTCCGCTCGCTTTGATGACCAAAGGGAATTTCTGTGTTCTCACATAATCGATTGCGTCTTGGTACGCATCAAAAACTACCGCTTTTGCCGTTTTGATATTGTTGGTCTGCATGAATTTTTTAGAAAAAGCCTTGCTTCCTTCCAATTCCGCTGCTCTTTTTCTAGGACCGAAAATCTTGAGGTCATGTTTTTTGAATTCATCTACAATACCTTCCACTAAAGGAGCTTCCGGACCTACAATGGTTAAATCTATTCTTTCTTTGATGGCGAAGTTTCGCAAACCTTCCACGGTTTCCTCGTACACATTTTGTCCTAATTTATCGGTGGTTGCAGTTCCTTTTGCGAAATACATTTTGGTAATTCTGCTGTCGTCTTTCAGCTTCATAGCGAGAGCAGATTCTCTTCCGCCGTTTCCTACAATTAATATTCTCATTTTTTAAATTACTTTTCTAATATTACAAATTTAATGATTTGGTTTCAAATTTCCGATACTTTTAGGTGCAAGTTTCATCGCGCATTTGGTGCAAGTTGCAATTGGTGACATGTAAAAAGATAATATTGAAAATTTAAAATCATACACAAAACCCATTTCATCCGTCTGCAACTTGCGCCAACATTCACCAAAATAATTAATGCAGAAAATGTCTCATTCCCGTCAACATCATTGGTATTTTGTGTTCGTTAGCGGCTTCGATGGAATCTTGGTCTTTTACGCTTCCACCGGGTTGAATGATGGCTTTGATTCCTTCTTTTGCACAAAAATCAACCACATCGCGGAAAGGGAAAAACGCATCGGAAGCTAAAACTAAATCTCCAGAAAACTTTGCTTTTGCTCGATTTACTGCCTGTTCTGTTGCCCAAATTCTGTTGACTTGTCCGCCGCCGATTCCTAAAGCCTGGATTCCGTTTGAAACTACGATGGCGTTGGATTTTACATATTTCACCACTCTTTGAGCGAACAATAATGCTTTTTTCTGTTCTTCGGTTGGTTGAATTTCCGTGACGGTTTTGATTTCCTCAGAGAATTGATTGTCATTGTCCTGAACCAAAATTCCGCCATCAATTTTTACCCAGGTTTGTTGGTCGGAAACTGGATTTTTTATTTTGATGATTCTTAAATTCTTTTTCTTTCTTAAAATTTCTAGGGCGGCTTCATCAAAATCGGTTGCCATTACAATTTCGAGGAATGTTTTGTTGAGTTCTTCGGCGGTTGCGGCATCGACTTTAAAATTCATCGCGATAATTCCACCAAAAATGGAAATTGGGTCGCATTCAAAAGTTTTCCTGTAAGTTTCTAAAGGAGAGTTTCCGATCGCAACGCCGCATGGAGTGGAATGTTTCACCGCACAACACGCCATTTCGTTTTTGAATTCGTTGACAACTTTCCAACATAAATCCATATCGCGAAGATTGTTGAACGACAGTTCTTTTCCGCCTAAAATTTCAAAATCTTTCATCGCGCCGTTTTCAAACGTGGAAACGTAATATGCAGCGGTTTGATGCGGGTTTTCGCCATAACGTAAATCAGAAACTTTTTTGTAGGAAGCATTTAAGTATTGTGGGTAATCTTCATCCAACAGCATTTTTGAAATCGCGGCATCGTACGCAGAAGTTAAGTTGAACACTTTTCCAGCCAACTTTTTCCTTGTTTCTAAAGTGGAATCTCCCGTTTCTGAAATTTCATTTTGAATTTTAGAATAATCTTCTACATCTGTAATCACCGTAACCGAATTGAAATTTTTCGCGGCAGAACGCAACATCGAAGGTCCGCCAATATCGATGAACTCTACTTTTTCATCCAGAGAAATATTTTTATTCACATTTTCAAAAAACGGATAAAGATTGACGATAACCATATCAATCAAACCTATTCCGTGTTCTTGAACGGTTTTCATGTGTTCTTCGTTATCGCGAACTGCAAGAAGTCCGCCGTGAACTTTTGGGTGCAACGTTTTCACACGACCGTCCAACATTTCAGGAAAATTGGTGACTTCATCAATTTGAATTGGGCTTAATCCAGCTTCTTTCAGATGTTTGAAAGTTCCTCCTGTGGAAATGAGTTCGTAATTGCTTTCTTCTAAAAATTTTGCGAAATCAATGAGTCCAGATTTATCGGAAACACTGATTAATGCTCTTTTCTTTGACATTTTTTTTCTTTTTACTTTTTATTAGATTTTTGGCATCGCCAATTTTTTTTGTTAATAATACATTTATTTAGATTGGGTACAAAGCAAAAGAACTTTCGGGACGAATCCCAAAAGTTCTAAAAACACAAATGATGAAAAAAAATTTATACCTATGTGAATAGATACTGGTGCAAATGTAATCCTTAAAAAACGCTTTGGAGATACGTAAAGTCATATTTTTACTACGCTAAATCAAATTATTGCTCAAATTTTGAGTTTAAATATTCAGTGGGTGTGATAGAAAAATGTTTTTTGAAAGCGGTACTGAAGTGATTGGGGTTTTTGTAACCCATAATGATTGCAATTTCCTTCACGCTATAATTGTTCTGCAACATTTTTTTTGCTTCATTAAATCGTAGGTTATTCCAATACTGAAAGATTGTAATGTGGTAATGCTGTTTGAACGAATTACTCACCGTACTAATATTGGAGCCCAGTTTCTTGGCAATGTCCCGCAGTGTAAACTCGGCAAATGTATTTTGCTTGATAATTTTATGGATGCTTTGTGCCAGTTTTTTTTTAGGATCTACCTTCTCTTCAATATGTTCCTGCTGTTTCAATGATTCCAGCTGAAGCATAAGAAGTTCGTAAAGTTTCGACTCAAGGAAAAGTTTAAGGAAAATTCCTTTTCTTTTGGTTTCAATGATTTCAGAAATTACTTTAAGCATTTCGTCGTTGATGATCTCACCGTCCTCTTTGAATATCCATCTCTCGCCTTCCGATAATTTGGAAAACCCATCATCCAGAATATTATTGTCTTTCCCAATACATTTCAGAAAGAAATTTTTGTTCAAAAAAACATTCACTAACTTGATATGCTGGTTTTTCTTATAATACGTATTTACTTCCCTACTTTTCCAGAAGAAGATATTGTGGGTGTTGGTTTTTGATTCGTAGCTCTGCAAAGTATTTACTGAGGAATTTGTTAAGCTGCCTTCCAGAATAAAATAAAGACAAACCACCTCACCTTCGATATTAAACCTATAAAAAAAATCTTTCTTAGAGTCAATTTCCGAATACTGAAATACCGCATCCTCCATTTGAAAAATAAGATTGGTCACGGATTTCATCTCATTCGAGAACTCCAAACGCTTTTCCACGACATCTTCATTCCCGTTAACCGGAAGAAGGCTAATTTCAGGAATAATTTCTCCAGCTTCATTAAATACCCTGGTTTTCACTTATAATTTAATATTTTATTGATGGCTTTTGGGAAAATATCATATTCAACGGCGTGTACTTTTTCTGCCAAACCTTCGGGAGTTTCATTTGCTCCTATTTCAAAAGACTGCTGCAAAATAATTCCGCCTTCATCAATTCCCGCTGTCACAAAATGAACCGTTGCTCCACTCTCCTTTTCTCCGGCTTCCAAAACAGCATTGTGAACATTCATTCCCCACATTCCCAAACCGCCAAATTTGGGTAAAAGTGCGGGATGAATATTGATGATTTTATTTTGAAATTTTTTACAAAATTGGTCATTTAAAATGGATAAAAAACCTGCAAGTACAACTAAATCAATATCTTCAGGAACAATTTTTTCTAACTTTTCTGAAAAAGATTTTCCGCGTTTAATTAATTGGTGTGGAATTCCCGCATTTTCGGCACGTTGAAGCCCGTAACAATCGCGGTCTGCAACGACGAGTGAAATTTTCGTGTTAGCAATTTCTCCGCTTTCAACACAGTCGATGATGCGCTGAAGATTGGTTCCGGAACCGCTGATTAAGACAACAATTTTCTTCATAATCAAGATTTCAGATTTCAGATTTCAGATTTCAGATCTTAAAAGTCTGTTGTCTGATGTCTGAAATCCGATGTCTATACTAATTTAATTTTTTCTGAGCCCTCCACAATTTCCCCGATTTCATAAGCGTCCTCCAACAAATCCATTACTTTTTCGGAGTGTTTTGCGTCGATAATCACCACCATTCCGACACCCATGTTGAACGTTCCATACATTTCCATCCGGTCGATGTTTCCACGTTTTTCGAGTTCGAGCATGATGGTTGGAATTTTGATTTTCGAAGTATCGATTTTAGCACAAAGATTGTCGGGAATAATTCTAGGAACATTTTCAATCAAACCGCCGCCTGTAATGTGTGCGATGCCGCAAATTTTCATTTCCTCCAAGAGTTTATGAATGGCGTTGAAATAAAGTCTTGTAGGAACTAAAAGTGTTTCATAGAGCGGTTTTCCTTCAAAATCTTCATTAAAATCCGTGAAAATTTTTCTTACCAAAGAAAATCCGTTGCTGTGGAAACCGGAACTCGGCAAAGCAATAATTTTATCACCTTTTTTGATTTTTTCTCCTGTAATTACTTGGTCTTTTTCCACAATTCCGACGCAAAAACCGGCAACATCATAATCTCCCGGTTGATACATTCCCGGCATTTCTGCGGTTTCGCCGCCGATTAATGCACATTCATTGTCTTTGCAGGCTTTCACCATTCCCATCACAATTTCGGCTGCAATTTCAGAATCGAGTTTTCCGCACGCTAAATAATCAAGGAAAAATAATGGTTTTGCGCCGTGACAAAGAATGTCGTTCGCACACATCGCGAAACAGTCAATCCCGATGGAATCGTATTTTTTGGAATCTAAAGCGACTTTCAGTTTGGTTCCCACTCCATCTGTTCCGGAAACCAAAACAGGATTTTTGTAGCCCGCAATTTCATAAAACGCCCCGAAACTTCCCAATCCCGAAAGCACATTTTTATTATGGGTTTCTGCAACGGCAGATTTTATTTTATCAACTGTTTTGTAGCCTTCTTCTTTGTCGACTCCGGCGGATTTATAGGTGTTGCTCATTTTTACTTTTTTGTTTCAAATTGATGCAGGTTGCAAGGTTTGAAATTGTTTGACATCATTTGATTTTGTTTGAAATCCAATCTTCAGTCTTCGGACTTTTCAAAACAAAAAAAGCCGACAATCTTACGGACGTCGGCTCAATATTTTGGGGTGGCGCAGACTTCATTTCCAAAATTTTGGAATTTTTCTTTTTCTGAAAATGATGGCTGCGTTTTCATTTCTTTAAAAATTTCGTTCTGCGAAAATAGTAATTTTTAATGAGTTTTAAAAGCGAAATTTATCCACAAAATAAATATGCAAACGTAAAAATCTGCTTTAAAAAACCTATTTTTGCCCCAATTAAAAATAAAGAATATGGCTTCAGGTTTTTTTGCAATTTTAGATGATATTGCCGCATTGATGGACGATATCGCCGTAACTTCAAAGATTGCAACCAAGCAAACCGCAGGAATTTTGGGCGACGACCTCGCTGTGAATGCCGAAAAAGCGACCGGATTTTTGTCATCACGGGAAATTCCCGTTTTGATGCAGATTATGAAAGGTTCTTTCATCAATAAACTCATCATTTTACCGATTGCGTTTCTTTTGCAATGGCTTTATCCACCCGCAATTAAGGTGATTTTAGTTTTAGGGGGACTTTATTTGGCGTATGAAGGTGTGGAGAAAATCATCGAATATTTTTTTCATAAAAAAGAGGACGAAGAAACCGGACAAGAAGTGATTACAGCAATTGAAGAACCAAGCGACGCTGGCGAAAATGAAGAAAAAGCAAAAATTAAATCCGCGATTACCACCGATTTTATTTTGTCTATTGAGATTGTGATCATTGCTTTAGGAACAGTTCTCAATCAGAGTTTGGCGATTCAGATTATTACGGTTTCCATCGTTGCAATTCTCGCGACTGTAGGTGTTTACGGAATTGTAGCATTAATTGTAAGAATGGATGATGCTGGTTACAAATTAATCAGAAAATCTAAAAAAGAGAAAGGATTTTTAGTTTCTTTAGGAACATTTTTGGTGAAGGCTTTACCTTGGGTAATTAAAGGTTTAGGTGTTATCGGAACAGTTGCCTTAATTTTAGTTGCAGGCGGAATTTTCGACCATAATATTGATTATTTGCACCATTTATTACCAAACGTTCCGTCAATGGCAAAGCAAGCGATTTATGGAATTATGGGAGGTTTGTTGATGGTTCCGTTTTTTATTTTGTTTAAAAAGATATTTTCTTCACTGAAAAAATCATAAAAAAATGCGCATCGTTTTGATGCGCATTTTTGTAATCTTCCGTTTTCCAACTTTCATCTTCTGACTCTATCCTATTTCAATTCCGTTTTCCACTTTTTCGTCGGGAGTTACGAAGGATAATTTTCCGTCGGGTTTTGTTGTTAAAAGTAACATTCCTTGCGATTCGATTCCTCGGATTTTTCGTGGAGCGAGATTTAATAAAATCATTACCTGTTTCCCAACTAATTCTTCCGGCGAGAAACTTTCCGCGATCCCGGAAACTACGGTTCTAATATCAACGCCGGTATCCACTTTTAGTTTTAAAAGTTTGTCGGCTTTTTCTACCTTTTCCGCTTCCAAAATGGTTGCGGTTCTCAAATCTATCTTAGTAAAATCGTCAAATTGGATTTCGTCTTTCATGGGTGTTGCGTTGGGATTTGTTTTGGCGTTGGACAGTTTAGTATTTTCTAATTTTTGAATTTGGAAATCGATGGTTTCGTCTTCAATTTTTGAAAATAAAAGTTCGGATGGATTGATTTGGTGTCCTGTTTTCACAAGAATTTTTTGGTTTTCAATATCCCTCCAATTCATTTGTGAAACGTTGAACATGTTCAATAATTTTTCTGAAGAGAACGGCATAAAAGGTTCCGAAATCTGCGCTAAACCAACTGCAATCTGCGCCGCAACGAACAGAGAATTAGCCGCTTTTTCAGGTTTTTCTTTGATGGTTTTCCACGGCTCTTCGGTCTGAAGGTATTGGTTTCCAAATCTCGCTAAATTCATCAATGATGATAGAGCGTTTCTGAATTCAAAATTTTCCAGGAACGTTTCAATTTCTTTTGCGTGTTTGGCAACTTCGTTCAGTTCTTCGGCATTTTCATTTCCGTCTGGAATTATTCCATCATAGTATTTGTGGATCAGAACTGTAACTCGGTTAATGAAATTCCCGAAAATTCCCACCAATTCAGAATTATTTTTGGTTTGAAAATCTTTCCAGGTGAAATTATTGTCTTTGGTTTCAGGAGCCGAAGAAAGCAAGGCATATCTCAAAACATCTTGTTGACCAGGAAATTCTTCAACATATTCATGTGCCCAAACCGCCCAGTTTCTGGAGGTTGAAATTTTGTCGTTTTCTAAATTTAAAAATTCAAAAGCGGGAACGTTGGCCGGCATCACATAATCACCGTGAGCTTTCATCATTGCAGGAAAAATAATACAGTGGAAAACGATATTGTCTTTTCCGATAAAATGGATTAAATCTGAATTATCGCTTTGCCAATAGTCTTTCCAGTTTTTGCCGTTTTTCTCTGCCCATTCCTGGGTGAAGGAAATATAGCCAATCGGCGCGTCAAACCAAACATACAAAACTTTTCCATCCGCATCTGGAAGTGGGACAGGAACGCCCCAATTCAAATCTCGCGTCATTGCTCGAGGTTTCAAGCCGTCGTTTAACCAAGATTTTACCTGGCCGTAAACATTGGGTTTCCAATCATCTTTATGACCTTCGATAATCCATTGGTTGAGGAAATTTTCGTATTCATTTAGAGGGAGGTACCAATTTTTGGTTTCCTTTAAAACAGGAACATTTCCGCTCAACATTGATTTTGGATTGATCAATTCTGCGGGTGAAAGGGTGGAACCACATTTTTCACATTGGTCGCCGTAAGCATTTTCGTTGCCGCAATTGGGGCAGGTCCCTACGATGTAGCGGTCTGCAAGAAATTCCCCGGCTTGTTCATCAAAGTATTGTTCGGAAATCTCTTCAACAAATTTGTCCTTATTATATAGTGTGGTGAAAAAATCCTGGCTGACCTCGTAATGTTTGTGGGATGTGGTTCTGGAATACTCGTCAAACGAAATTCCTAAATCTTTGAATGATTTTTTGATGATTTCGTGATATTTGTCCACGATATCCTGCGGAGTAACCCCTTCTTTTTTAGCTCGAATGGTGATTGGGATTCCGTGTTCATCGGAACCACAAATGAATGCTACATCTTTCCCCATTCTTCTCTGAAATCGTGCATACACATCTGCAGGAACATACACTCCCGCCAAATGCCCAATGTGAACCGGACCGTTTGCATAAGGCAACGCCGCCGTAATCATCTTTCTATCTGACATATTTTTGTTCTGAATTTGTTGCAAAGATAAGCGTTATGCATTTGAATTAAAAATTAATAAAATATTACAGAAATATGAACAACTTAAAATTGAAAATTACAAAAAGCCGATGTAACGCGCCATATTTTGTTAAACATTAGTTTAACTTTTTGTTAAAATATTATAGTCTCCCGATGAGAAAATGAATATTTATTTTACTGAATATCAATACTTTAAATAAATTCAATTCGCTTAATATATGATAATTCTCATTAATAATTAACAATTTTATCAAAAAATTAATAATCATTGAATTTTTGATTAAATTGCAATGCTTCTTTTACAGAAGTAATTATGTATTAAATATTAATCCTTAAATTTTATTTTTGTGAGAAACTATACTAAAGTTTTGAAAATTGCTCCGGCTTTTCTACTGGCTGGAACAATGTTGCAGGCACAAACCAAAGATTCCCTAAAAACTGCTGACATTGAGCAGGTGGTACTGATTGGTTACGGTAAACAGAAGAAAACAGATGTTACAGGATCCATCTCCTCTATTTCTTCTAAAGATTTTAACGGTGGGGCAACTTCACCGGCGCAATTGATTCAGGGTAAAACTCCCGGAGTTTCGATTACAGGAAATAGTGGTGCTCCTGGTGCAGGTTCATCCATTAGAATTCGTGGTATCGGTACTTTGAACGGATCGCAATCTCCATTAATCGTAATTGATGGTGTTCCACAAGATTTCAACGGTATTTCTGGAGCTGCAGATCCATTGTCATTGATCAACCCGAATGATATTGAAACTTTCGATATCCTGAAAGATGCTTCTGCAACTGCGATTTATGGTAACAGAGCTTCAAACGGGGTAATCTTGGTAACGACAAAAAGAGGTTCAGCCGGAAAATTAAAAGTAAATTTTTCTACCTTGGCTTCGGTTTCCACCAAGATGAAAAATACACCTGTCTTAAATGCGGCTGAATTCCGTGATTTTATCAACGCTAATGCTTCTGCAGCCTATGCAGCGAAATTAGGGAATGCTGATACCAATTGGCAAGACTTAATTTACCAAACAGCATGGGGAACAGATAATAACGTTGCGTTGTCAGGAGGAATTAAAGGTTTGCCTTACCGTTTGTCTTTAGGATACAATGAGCAAAATGGTATTGTAAAGACCAACTCTTTCCGTAGAACTTCTGTTGGTTTAAATTTAACACCTAAATTTTTAGACAATCACTTATCAGTTACAGTTAATGCAAAAGGAACTTTTACGGATAATCAGTTCGTTGCAGGTGGAGTAATTGGTGAAGCCACTTACTTTGACCCAACTCAACCAGTTTATTCAGGAAATTCTGCGTACGGTGGTTACTACGAGTGGCTGTTGAATGGTGGTTTGAATGTTAACGCAAACGCAAACCCACTTGCAAGATTGGCTGCGACAAGAGATGTTTCTTCAATTTGGAGAGGTTTGGGTAATATTCAATTAGATTATAAATTCCATTTCCTTCCTGATTTACATTTCAATGTGAATGCCGGTTACGACTACGCAAAATCCGATGGAGCAAAAACCGAAAACGGACTTTATAAAGTTGCTTTTGCTGACAAAGGAAGATACAGAAGCTATTCGCAAGAAAAGAAAAACAAATTATTGGAAACGTATTTAAGTTACACCAAAAATGTGGAAGCCATTAATACCAATGTAGATTTGGTTGGTGGTTACGCGTATCAAAATTTCTACAGATTCGAGCCTTTTGCACCAACATTTAACGGCAATAATGTACCACCAGTAATGGGGAACAATGTGGAAGTAAGAAACGTTCTACTCTCGTTTTATGGTAGAGGTATTTTCACGATTGCAAATAAATATATCGTTTCTGCATCAGTAAGAAGAGACGGTGCTTCAAGATTTTGGAATGGAGTTGACAAGAAAAATCTTTGGGGAACTTTCCCAGGAGTTTCATTAGCTTGGAAAATCAATGAAGAAAGCTTCTTGAAAGGAAAAGGAATTAACACCTTAAAATTAAGAGCTGGTTGGGGTAAAACAGGTAATCAAGAATTAAGGGATGTTGCAGATTATCCAGCCTATTCATCTTATAACTTGAGTAACGGTGGTGCACAATATTACATGGGCGACACTTTTTACCAAATGTTGAGACCAAACATTTTCAACCCGAACTTAACCTGGGAAACGACTACAACCAAAAACATCGGTTTAGATTATGGTTTTGCAAAAAACAGAATTTTTGGTTCAATCGATTTATTTGAGAAAGTTGCTGACGGATTATTGGTAGATTCACCAATCGCTGCCGGAGACGTTTCTAACCACAACGCTCTAAATGCAGGAACAATGAATTCTAAAGGTATTGAAGGTTCAATCACTTTAGTTCCAGTAAAAGCTGAGAATACAACTTGGGAACTGTCTTTCAACGCAACTCATTATAATTCGGAAATCACTAATCTGGTTAATGGAGCCGATGCAAATTATTACATTGCAGTTGGAGATATTTCTGGAGCTGTAGGGAACAAAATTCAGGCACATGTTGTAGGAAACAGACCTTACGCATTCCTAGTTTATCAACAGGTTTATGATAATGCAGGGAAACCTCTAGACGGTGTTTATGTTGACAGAAATGGCGATGGTAAAATTAATGCTTCTGACCAGTATTATTACAAATCAACTCAACCGGATGCGATTTTAGGTTTCAACACCAAATTCACGCACAGAAATTGGGATGCAGGTTTAAGCGCAAGAGCAGTTATTGGCAATTATGTTTATAACAATGCAGCTTCAAACAGTTCACTTCAATCAGGTTCTACCAACGAATATTTGCAGAATGTTTATTATACTGCTGTTGACAACAAGTTTTCAATTCCACGTTATTTCTCCGATCTTTTTGTTGAGAATGCTTCATTCTTCCGATTGGATAATGTGAATGTTGGTTATAACTTTAGAGATGTGTTCGCTCCAGGATCAAGCTTGAGAGTGTATGGTATGGCTCAAAATGTTTTGGTTATTACCAAATATACCGGAGTTGATCCGGAAGTGTTTGGTGGTATCGACAACGGTTATTATCAAATGCCAAGAGTTTATTCATTAGGACTTAACTTTAATTTTTAATTAAGAAAAGATGAAATCATTTAAAATACAATTAAAAACACTTATCGCAGCAGCATCTGTTGCAGCACTTTTCTCGGTTACATCTTGTATGAAGGATTTGGAACAGACTCCAATCGTAGATGTTACCGCTGAAAATATTTACTCGAATTTCGCAAACTATCCGAACGCCCTAGCTAAACTGTACGGAGGTTTTGCTCACGGTGGACAAGAAGGCGGTGGTGGAAACCCCGATATTAATGGTATCGACGGGAACTTCTCGCAGTACACTCGTCAGCTATTCACTTTGCAGGTTTTGCCAACCGATGAAGCGGTAATCGCTTGGAATGACGGCACTTTGCAGAATATCCACAAAATGAACTGGGATTCCTCAAGCGAGTTTATCGGTGCATTTTATTACAGAGTTTATACAGAAATTGCTTTCTGTAACGACTTCCTTAGAAATACGACCGATGAGAAATTAGCCTCATACAACATCACTGGTGAAAATTTGGTACAGGCTAAATACATGCGTGCTGAAGCAAGATTCTTGAGAGCTCTTGCATATTACCATGCCTTGGATTTGTTTGGAAACGTTCCTTTTGCAACCGTAGAAAACATGCCGATTGGATCAACAAACCCACCGCCAAGAATTACAAGACCTGAACTTTACAAATTTGTTGAAGCTGAACTTTTGGCTTGTGCAAATGATTTGAAAAACCCTAAAGCTGCAGGTTACGGAAGAGCAGACAAAGCTGCGGCATGGTCTGTGTTGGCAAGACTTTATCTTAATGCGGGTGTTTACACAGGAACTACTCAGTATGGGAAAGTAATTGAATATGCCAATAAAGTAATTACTGCCAACTATGGTTTGAAATCAAAATACCAAGATCTTTTCCTTGCTGACAACGAAAAAAACAACCCTGAAGTTATCTTCCCGATTGTTTTCGACGGTCTTAAAACACAGACTTACGGTGGAACAACTTACCTGGTTCACGCAGCTGTTGGTGGTACAATGCCTGCTGCAGATTTCGGAATCAACGGTGGTTGGTCAGGTCTTAGAACTACGAAGGCTTATGTAAACCTTTTCGGTGGTGCAGGAACCAGCGATGTGAGAGGAAACTTTTATACCGATAAGCAAACTTTGGAGATTGATGATATAGGAAACTTCTCAAACGGTTACCCATTCATTAAATATAAAAATGTTACCAGCACAGGTGCTCCAGGTTCAGATGTTGCAGGAAATTTTGTTGATGCTGATATACCATTATTCCGTTTAGCAGATATCTATTTGATGTATGCGGAAGCTCACTTAAGAGGAGGTGGCGGCGACGCAGGAACAGCTCTTGGTTATGTAAACGCGTTAAGAACTAGAGCGGGTGCACTTCCGGTTGCTTCGATCAATCTTAACTTCATTCTTGACGAGAGAGGTAGAGAACTTGGTTGGGAAATGACCAGAAGAACAGACCTAATCCGTTACGGTAAATTTACAACCGCTTCTTATTTATGGCCGTGGAAAGGTGGTGTGAAAGAAGGACAAGCTGTGGAAGATTACAGAAATCTTTATCCAATCCCGGCAAAAGATCTTATTGCCAATCCAAATTTGGTACAGAACCCGGGTTATTAATTTTCAAATTTTTAAATGAATCATAATACAATGAAAAATAATCATATATACAAAGCATTATTTGCATTACTGATCGTACTGGGACTTTCGTCTTGTGATGACAGAGAATTGGTGCAGGTTGAAAATACCTCTGCCCCCATCGTAATGGATTTGTCGGCTGAAAACATTTTCCTCGATAAAAATTATCCTGATAACCCTGCACTAAATGTAAGCTGGACTCAAGCTGGATATTCTACCCCTGTTTCAATTAACTATAAAATTGAAGTTGCGAAAGCTGCAGATTTCAAAACACCATATACTTTGGGAACTGTTGCAGAATCGGTGAGAACCGCAACTTTCACGGTTAACCAATTAAATACGGCGGCACAAACCATCGGTTTGGTGAAAGATGTACCCGGAAAAATGTATATCAGAGTATCATCTTCTTTAGGAAACGGATTATTAACTGCAGTTTCAAATGTGACTTCAGTTATGGTTACGCCTTATGCACTAACCTACCCCACTTTCTATTTGGTTGGAGCTGCAAGTTATATTCCAACTCCCGCAAGTGCTCCAGGATGGGATGCAGCTGCTGCACAGATTTTGTACAAAAAGGATAACAAATCCATTATCTACACTTACATGAAGCCCGCGAACTTTAGATTCTTAGGTCAGCAAGCGTGGGGACCAACGAACTACAGTATTGATGCTCCTGGAACTGATGCAGCAAGCAGATATTTCAAACAAACTTCTACAAATATCATATTCGGTGATAATGAAAACATGAAATTTACTGATCCTGAAGGAATTTATATGCTTGAAATTGATGCCGATGGTACAAAACAATCATTAAAAGCTACAGCATCTCCGCTTGGATACAAATATGACAACCTTTATTTGGCGGGTTCAATGAACGGATGGAGCGATACCAACGCAATGCCTATGACCAAAGTTAGTGAAGGTGTATTTGAAATTACTACAGCTGTTGCTACTGATGCTGAATTCAAGTTCCTTGGACAAAAATCGTGGGATGGCGCATTAGAATGGGGACATATCCTTAAAGACAACAACGGTAACTCAGGCTTCTTAGGCCCGAAAGGTGATAACTCAAACATCGTTTACAAAGGTGCAGGAGGAAACAAAATTACGGTCAATCTGAAAGCAGGAACTTATACTATTCAATAACAATTAGTAGATTCAAAAAATGAAAAATATATTTAAAATTTTGATGGTATTTATCTTACCATTACTTTTAATCAACGCTTGTAGAGACGAAGCAGATCGAAACTGGACTTCACCTGATCCTTCGATCCATCTGTATAATACCACCTTAAGCAGCAATACGCTTTACCCGTCAATGGATAATAATGCATTCCGACTTGTTTGGGATCCCGTTGCAGGAGCGAGTGGAAACTATACAGTGCAGTTTTCAAAAACTGCGGATTTTAAAACTCCGATCACATTTGGAACTTCTGCTACCAACAGCTTGACAAAAACGATTCAAGACCTTAATACTTCGCTATTGCAGGCTGGTTATTCGCCTTACGCACAAACCATGCTTTACATCAGAGTAATAAACGGAACTAATGTTTCAAACGTTATTTCTCTTGGCGTAACACCTTATCCGGTTTCAATACCAGTTATTACAAATCCTTTGGCTGGTCAGTCTGTTGTTCTGGATGTAAATACTCCAACAGAAACGGCACTTACGATTAAGTGGAATGACTATGACTATGGAACTGATGTAAACTATTTGGTAGAGATTGCTAAAAAAGGATCCGCAGCGTTCAGCGAATTGGGATCTGTGCAGAATGTAAAAGAATTAGTATTGTCACATTTTACATTAAACGAAGCTGCATCCAAATTAGACTTGCCTGTGAACGTTGCTTCTGAAGTAGACATTCGTGTAACAGCTAAAACTGAATCTCCTGGTGGAATCATTACAAAAGTTTCTGATATTGTTACTTTCAAAGTTACCCCATACCAACCTGCGTACAAAGATTTCTATTTAGTAGGTGGTGGTACTGCCGTGGGCTGGAATGCAGGTGGTGCTCAACTTTTGAAAAACACGCAAAACCTTGCAGAAATATATACTTATCTTGAAAATAACGGAGAATTCAGATTCTTAGGTCAACAAGACTGGAACCCTATCAATTACAGTTTGAATACACCTGGAATTAAAGATGCGTACAAATTTTTCAAAACTTGGTCTTCTAACTTAACAATTGGTGGCGGTGATGAGAACATTAAATTCACAGGAGATTCCGGAATGTACAAAATTACCATTGACCAGAATACAAAAAGTATTACGGTAACCGCATCTCCTATTCCAACAATTCCGGCTGAATTGTACTTAGTAGGATCAATCAACAGCTGGAATGCGGGTTCTGCATTTACCATGGATCTTGTTGGGGATGGTGTTTTTGAATACACCATTGCTATTCCAGACGGTGCGGAGTTCAAATTCATCGGTCAGCAATCTTGGGGTCCGTTGGAATGGGCGAATATCCATTCTTCGGGGAATTCAGGATTTTTAGGTCCAAAAGGAGATAATGACAACATCAAATTCAATGGTGGTGGTGCTACTTATAAAATCACCGCTAACGTGAAATTAGGTACCTATAAAATTACGCCACAGTAATTTTTGACAGTAATTAAGAAGGAAAACTGTTGCTTTTTAGCAGCAGTTTTTTTATTTTTAAAGATTGAAAAAAAAAAGAATATGAAAAACCTAAAAATATCCGCGCTCTTCCTATTGATGGGAGGTTTTGCCATTAATGCACAAACGTTAAAATCTCCCGACGGAAAATTTGAGATGAACTTTCAATTAAAATCCGGTGTACCTTTTTATCATTTAAAATATCAGGGAAGAACGGTGGTTGAAGATTCCAAACTGGGATTGAGATTGCTTCGAGACGGTGATATTCAGTTCGCTTCTGAAATTGAAAGAAAAGACCAAAAAGGAAAAGATCTCAACAATGGTTTTGAGAAAACTTCTGAAAAATTTGATTCCAAAAATGAATCCTGGAGCCCAATTATGGGTGAAAAAAAGTCATACGTCAATCATTACAACGAACTCGCTGTGACCCTGAATCAGCCTGAAAATGACCGATATATGGTGGTAAGATTCAGGTTATTTAATGACGGATTAGGTTTCAGATATGAATTCCCTGAACAAAAGAATCTAAATTATTTTATCATTAAGGAAGAAGACACTGAAATCGACCTTCCAGCGGATATGAAAACCTGGTGGATTCCAGGTGACTACGATTCTCAGGAATATCTCTATACAGAAAGCAAAATCTCGGAAATCCCTGCGAAATGGCCAACTTCTTATGACGGGAACGCTTCCCAAAATTTAATCAAAAACGGAATTCAAATTCCAACCATCATGAAATGGGAAGGCAAAAACCCTTTGTATTACAGCATCTCGGAAGCCGCGGTCATCAACTATCCCACCGCAAATGTGGAAGTCGATGCCGTAAATTTCAAATTAAAAACTCACTTAACTCCAGATGCACAAGGAGCAAAAGGTTATATGCAAACCAGCATGGTTTCGCCGTGGAGAACGATTATTATTTCGCCCAAAGCCGAAGAAGTGTTGGATTCGAAAATGATTTTCAACTTGAACGAACCAACGATGTATAAAGATACTTCCTACATAAAACCAACAAAATATATGGGAGTTTGGTGGGAAATGATCATCGGTAAATCTCAGTGGGCCTATTCTACGGCAAACAACGTTCATATAGGAAAAACCGATTTTTCAAAACTCACTCCAAACGGAAAGCACGCTGCAAACAATACTAAAGTTAAAGAATACATTGATTTTGCTTCTGCAAATGGTTTCGACGCACTTCTCATTGAAGGTTGGAATACCGGTTGGGAAGATTGGTTCGGTCACTCCAAAGAATTTGTTTTTGATTTCATCACACCTTATCCGGATTTTGACATTAAAATGTTGAACGATTATGCGCATTCAAAAGGGATGAAACTGATGATGCACCACGAAACTTCGGGTTCGGCAACCAACTACGAAAGATGGGCAGATAAAGCCTTTCAGTTGATGAATAAATATGATTACCCTTCCGTGAAAACGGGTTACGTTGGAAACATCATTCCTCGTGGAGAACACCACTATTCGCAATGGACCATTAATCATTATATCAGAATTGCAGAAAAAGCAAACGAGTATAAACTTATGGTGAATTCCCATGAATCTGTTCGCCCAACAGGTTTGAACAGAACCTATCCAAACTGGATTGCTGCAGAAGCCGCTCGTGGAACTGAATTCGAAGCATTCGGTGGTAATAATCCTGACCATCAAACAATTTTACCCTTCACCAGATTTATGGGTGGACCAATGGATTACACTCCTGGAATTTTCCAAACCAAGTTGGATTATTATTTTCCAGGTGACAACAGATTCGTGAAAACTACATTGGCAAAGCAGTTGGCGTTGTATGTGGTGATGTATTCTCCGCTTCAAATGGCGGCAGATTTGCCGGAAAATTATGCTCGACACATGGATGCTTTCCAATTTATCAAAGATGTTGCACTTGATTGGGATGACACCAAAATTTTAGCAGCTGAACCAGGAGATTATATCCATACAGCAAGAAAAACAAAAGGAAAGGATGAATGGTTTGTCGGTGGAATTACCGATGAAAACGCTAGAAATTACACAGTTGATTTCTCTTTCCTACCAAAAGGAAAAAAATACGAAGCCACCGTTTATGCTGATGGCGATACTGCCGATTACATCAAAAATCCGCAATCGTATAAAATCTATAAAAAAACAGTAACAAACACTTCAAAATTACCAATGAAATTGGCAAGAAGTGGTGGTTATGCGATTTCTGTGAAGCCGATTAATTAGAAAAACTATGGTAAACTTATAAGGTTTCCTCCAAACTATGAAAAAAATACTCCTCTTCCTCCTCATTTCAACTTTCACCTTCGCTCAAATCCAACGCGTAGAACCCGCATTTTGGTGGAAAGGAATGAAAAATCCCGAACTCCAAATTTTGGTGTATGGGAAAAATATTGCGAACCAAAAAATTGAACTTTCTGACGGAGTTCAAATTAAAAATTTAACGAAAGTTGAAAATCCGAATTACGTTTTCATTACAGTAAATACAAATGAAATTGATGTTCCGAAATTCAAAATAAATTTGAAAAACGGAAAAAAATTGGTAAATTCTTTCGATTATGAATTGAAGAAAAGAAATCCAAATTCTGTAAGCCGAAATTCATTCACTTCAAAAGATGTGATGTATTTAATTATGCCCGACAGATTCGCAAACGGCGATTACAGCAACGATTCTCAACCCAATCTCACAGAAAAAGCCAACCGAAATTTACCAAGCGGAAGACACGGCGGAGATTTGCGCGGAATTATCAAAAATTTAGATTATCTGCAAAATTTGGGTGTTACCGCACTTTGGTTAACGCCTGCAAACGAGGACAATGAAAAACAGACTTCCTATCACGGTTATGCGCAAACTGATTTGTACAAAATTGATGGTCGTTACGGAACCAACGAAGAATATCTCGAACTTTCGCGCCAACTACAAAAACGTGGAATGATGCTCATTCAGGATTATGTGACGAATCATTGGGGAATATCGCATTGGCTGATTCAGGATTTGCCGACCAAAGATTGGATTCATCAATTTTCGGATGGTGAAGGAAAATATGGCTTCAAGCGTTCCAATTACCGTACAACGTCGCAATTTGATACCAATGTTGCAGAAATCGATAAAAAGGAAGCCTTAAACGGTTGGTTCGATACAACAATGCCCGATTTGAACCAAAGCAATCCATTGGTCTTGAAATATTTAACTCAAAATGCAATTTGGTGGATTGAATATGCAGAATTGGGCGGACTTCGTGTTGATACCTATCCTTACAACGACAAGGAAGCGATGTCGAAATGGGCGAAAGCGATTACGGATGAGTATCCAAACTTCAATATTGTCGGCGAAGCGTGGATGTATTCTCCCGCTCATATTTCGTATTGGCAAAAAAATTCCAAAATCGGCGAAATTGACGGCTACAATTCCAACCTTCCGTCGGTTATGGATTTTACGCTTTATACCGATTTACCGCACGCTTTGAAAGAAGAGGAAAGTTGGGACAAAGGCATGATTAAGATTTACAATTCTTTCGGCAACGATTTTCTTTATCCCGACATCAACAATATTCTTGTCTTTTTTGAAAACCATGATACCGAAAGATTCAATGAAATTTTTAATGGAGATTCCAGGTACTACAAAATGGCACTAACTTTAATTTCCACCGTTCGGGGGATTCCGCAGATTTATTATGGTTCCGAAATTGGGATGCGTGGCGACAAAAATAAAAGCGGTGATGCCGATATCCGCAGAGATTTTCCTGGTGGCTGGAAAGAGGACAAACAAAACGCTTTCAACATACAAACTCAAACAAAGGAACAAAAAGAATTCTACGATTTCACTCAAAAAATCTTGAATTGGCGTAAAGGAAAAGAAGTGATTCACACCGGAAAAACCAAACATTATATGCCGAAAGAAAAGGTTTATGTGTATTTTCGTTACAATGAAAAAGAAAAAGTAATGGTCGTTTTAAACAATAATGAAAAGGAACAGACTTTCGATTTAAACCGCTTTTCAGAAAGTTTAAACGGAGTGTCCAAAGGAAAAGATGTAGTTTCAGGAAAAGAATTTTCTATCTCAACTCAAAATAAATTGACCATCGCACCAAAATCTTCACTAATTTTAGAACTTGAATAAATTAAAAATCTTTGATTTTTAATCTTTTGTGACCTTATTTGTAGAATAAATTTCCACTTTAAAGTTAAATTAAACTTTTGTGACTTCTGTGGTTAAAAATAAAACTATGAAAAATATTGTTTTTTTAATGTTAATTTGCGTTGCAACATTCGCAAACGCCCAAACCAAAGGCTTCTACGAAAACGTTCAAAAGAAAAACGTCTCCAAAGTTTTGGATGATTTAAACACTTTCGCAGCCAACGCCGACTTCAAAAACTACTTCAATTTATATGCAGAAGAATCCACCTTCATCGGTACCGACGCCACAGAAGTATGGAATAAAAAAGAATTCATGGATTATGCAAAACCACATTTCGACAAAGGTAAAGCATGGAATTTCAAATCCTTAAAAAGAAACATCACTTTCAGCAAAGACGGAAAATACGCTTGGTTTGATGAACTTTTGGACACTCAAATGAAAATTTGTCGCGGAAGCGGTGTTTTAGAAAAAATCGGCAACCAATGGAAAATCAAGCAGTATGTCTTATCGATGACGATTCCCAACGATGTCACCCAAGAAGTCATCAACGCAAAATCATCAATTGAAGACTCACTCCTTCAAAAATTAAAACAATAAAAAATCTTTGCAACCTGCATCAATTGCATCATGCAACAACTTGAAACTTTGAACCTGAAACAAAAATTTATATGTCAAAAAAAATTAAACCAAACCTTTCCCTGCTCCAAATTATCAACATGAGTATGGGATTTATGGGAATTCAAATGGCGTTCGGATTACAGAACGGAAACGCGAGTAGAATTCTCGCCAACTTGGGCGCAGATGTGCATCAACTTTCATGGTTTTGGCTTGTTGCGCCATTCACGGGACTTATCGTGCAACCGATTATCGGACATTTGGGGGACAATACTTGGAGTCCGCTTGGAAGAAGAAAACCTTACTTTTTAATCGGTGCCGTTTTGTGCGCGATTGGTCTGATGTTGCTTCCGAATGCGGCTTCGGTAACACACATTATTGCAGCAAATGTTTTGCTTCTTGCCGTAATTTTCCTTGCAATGATGGACGCTTCTATTAATGTGGCAATGGAACCGTTCCGTGCTTTGGTTGGTGATATGTTGCCGAAACATCAAGGAACAATCGGATTTTCAGTGCAAACGATTTTGATCGGAATTGGTGCAGTTCTCGGTTCTTACATGCCTGATTGGTTAACAAAATTGGGTGTTTCCAATGTGGCTCCACAAGGTTTTGTTGCGGATAACGTGATTTACTCGTTTTACATCGGTGCAGGATTTTTATTGTTAACCATTTTATACACCATCATTACCACCAAAGAATATTCGCCGCAGGAATTTGCTGAGTTTGAGGACGGCAAACAAATGGTGGAAGAACATTCAAAATTCTCGGATATTTTCAAAGATTTTGCGAATATTCCTGCACAAATGAAAAGATTGGGCGCAGTTCAGTTTTTCTCGTGGTTTGCATTGTTTACGATGTGGGTTTTCACGACAAGTGCTTTAGCGACGCATCATTTCGGACTTTCTCCTGAAGACACAAATTCTGCGGCTTTTAATCAAGCGGGAGATTTAACAGGGAAATTATTTGGATATTATAATTTGTGGGCGATTCCTTTTGCTTTTCTATTAACACCGATTGCCAAAGTGATTGGTAAGAAGCAAACCCACGCTTTAGCCTTACTTTGTGGTGGTTTAGGATTGATTTCGATGTATTTTATTAAAGATGTTGCTTATTTGAAAGTTTCGATGGTCGGACTTGGTTTTGCCTGGGCAAGTATTTTGGCAATGCCTTATGCAATGTTGATTGACAGTATTCCGATGCGGAAAATGGGAGTTTATATGGGTATTTTCAATTTCTTTATCGTGATTCCGCAAATCATCAACGGAATCTTCGGCGGACCAATCGTTTCCAATATTTTCGGTAAAATGGCCATCGATTATGTAGTTGTAGGTGGAGTTTGTATGATTATCGGAGCGATTATCACGATGCTCTTCATTAAATCGGAATCGAATGAAACACCGAAAGAAGTGGAAGAAGAAATTCAGCAAGTTCACTTCTAATTCAAGATTCAAAATTCAATATTTAAAAATTCCGTCAAACTTTTGGTGGAATTTTTTGTCTCAAAACTGCAGGTTTAACTTCTAATTTTTAACACATTAGACACATTAGAAGTAATACTTTTGAAATAAAGAACACATAAGATTGAAAATCAAAGATTTTAGGCTAATGTGTTCTAGAATCTTTTCCAAGCATTAAAAAAATATTATGTGACTTATGTGTTAAAATTTATCGGAATTTTTTTAAAAAGAAATTATTGGTTCTTTTCAATAAACCCCTTTAAAACAGGCAATTCACTAATTCCAACTTCCTTCACAGAAGTCAAAAGTGTAACAATTTTTTCATTTCTAATTTTGTCTAAAAATGCTGCAGTTTCAGGATTTTCATCAAGTTCCTTCAAATATCTTTTGCTAAATTCTTCAAAATCAATTTCCTTTCCGTGATACGCTTTCCGAAGTTCGGTAGAAGGCGCAATTTCCTTTGCCCACAAATCGAGATGAGCGTTTTCCTTTTTCATTCCTCTTGGCCAAAGTCGGTCAGCTAAAATTCTGAAACCGTCTGTTGAAGCAGGTTCTTCATAAATTCTTTTTTCTAAAATTTTCATCGCTGCAAAATTTCATTAAAGTTAAGAATTAAAAATCTTGGGAAATTTCTAGGTTCGTTATTATCATAAATCAATGTTTTGCTGATTTTATCGGCTTAAATTTGCATTATAAAATCACAATTAAATTTATAAAAATGAAAACAACATTGCAAAAATCAGATACAAGAGGTTTCGCGAATCACGGTTGGTTGAAATCGCATCACACTTTCAGTTTCGCGAATTATCACAATCCTGAAAGAATGAATTTTGGAGTTTTGCGTGTTTTGAACGACGATACCGTGGAATCGGGAATGGGTTTTGGAACGCATCCACATCGTGATATGGAAACTATTTCAATTCCGTTGGAAGGCGATTTGGAGCACAAAGATTCCATGGGAACCACTGCCGTTATTAGAAAAGGCGAAATTCAGGTGATGAGCGCAGGAACAGGCGTAATGCACAGCGAATACAACAAAAATGCTGATGAATTGGTGAAATTTCTACAAATTTGGGTGATTCCCAACAAAATGGGAGTGCAACCACGTTACGACCAAATCAGTATAAAAGAAAGCGCAGAACCAAATGATTTTCAGCAAATTCTTTCGCCAAATGCCGATGATGAAGGCGTTTGGATTCATCAGGATGCTTGGTTTAATTTGGCAGATTTTGATAAAGGAGTTTCCAAAAAATATGAACTTCACAAAAAAGGAAATGGCGTTTATGTTTTCGTTCTTTCGGGAAAAGCAAAAATTGGTGATATTGAACTTTCCGAAAGAGACGGACTTGGAATTGAGGATACCGACAATTTCACTCTTGAAGCATTGGAAAAATCCGAAATTTTATTGATGGAAGTTCCGATGAATTTCTAAAATAAACCGTAAATTTACATTTAATGAACTTTGATGGAGTTTTTACATTTCATCAAAGTTTTTTCTTCATCTAAACCCCAAAAATTATGAAAATACTCGCCTTTGCTGGAAGCAATTCCGAAGTTTCCATCAACAAAAAATTGGTCACATTTGTCACTTCTTTTTTTAAAGATGACGACGTGGAAATTTTGGATTTGAATGATTTCGAGCTGCCGATTTACAAAAACGAGCGAGAAATAAAGGACGGAATTCCACAATCTGCGCTCGATTTTGCCAAAAAAATTGATGACAGTGATTTAATTTTACTTTCAACACCCGAACACAACGGAAATTTTCCTGCCGTTTTCAAAAATTTGATGGATTGGATTTCAAGAATCAAAGGAAGAAAAATCTTCAATGGAAAACCGATGTTATTGATGGCAACTTCAGGAGGAGCAAGAGGCGGCGCAAGTGTTTTGGAAATTGCCGAAAAACGTTTTCCTTTCGATGGTGCGGAAATTTTGCAGACATTTTCATTACCAAAATTTCATGAAAATTTTGAGGTGGAAAAAGGAATTTTAGATGATGAAAAATTGAAAGAATTAAAAGAGAAAATCGACAAAATAAAATCAGAATTAGCATAATTTATCGAGTATCCACAAATAATTTTAAAATATTTTAAGATTACCAAATATGCGCAAAATCGACCATCTTTTTTCTGAATACGCAGAAAGCCACCAAAACCCCACCAACAAAACCATTCACTGGATTTGCGTTCCACTCATTTTCTGGAGCATTTTGGGCTTCATTTCATTGATTCCTTCGCCACATATTTTCATCGAATATTTTGGGATGATAAGCATTGTTTCGTTGGTTGCAATTTTTTTGGTTACCTTTTTCTATTTCAGACTTTCGTGGCGAATTGCTTTAATAATGGTTTTCATCATGCTTTTAATGGAACATTTGGTGTATTTCATCAACATAGAATTTCAGCACAAATCCTGGATCTGTTTTCTTTCCGTTTTTGTTTTATCGTGGATTGGCCAGTTTTACGGACATAAAATTGAAGGCAAAAAACCAAGCTTCCTGAAGGATTTGCAGTTTCTTTTGGTGGGACCAATTTGGCTTCTTCATTTTATTTTGAAAAAATTGGGAATTAAATATTGATTTTAGTCAGCAATTAAAATTTTAAACGTCTTAAAAGGAAATAATTTTTATTGAAACCTTAACTTTGATGAAATTTTAAGAAATGAGAAAATTGATCATACTGCTTCCTTTTGTTTTACTGCTGTTCATTAATTGTAGTAAAAGAGAAGACGAATTAAGCAACGAACTTTTTGTTGGAACCTGGAACTGGAAATCTACTACATTTTATGAACCTCCATCTACCGAAACTCCTGCTTCGACTGGGATTGTAAGAAAAATGCAACTGCTGGAAAATTACCACTACAGCATTACGGAAAACGACGTGGTAAAAAGTGAAGGAAATTACAGCATACAGAACGGCACAACGAATACCGATCACACCGAACAGAAGTACTTGGTTTTTTCAAATAATGGCGAATTAATTATTGTTTCCGTTGATGCGTCAAAGCTTATTCTAAAAACAGATGGTTACGACGGAGCAACTTACGAATATCAGAAATAGTTTATTTACCTAATACAAAAACCGCCGGAATTTTATGAAGTTCCGGTTTGTTTTTTTGCCAATCCTTCATGCTTAAAGTTTTGATGAATTCTGCTTGTGGATCATTAATATTTGCGGCGATACAAAGTTTTGTATTTGGATTCAAAAACTTTATTAAATCTTCTAAGAGCTGGTTATTTCGATACGGAGTTTCCATGAAAATTTGGGAGTATCCCGTTTTCTGAACTTGATTTTCCAACCATTGCATTTTTGATTTTTTTTCGGATTTATCAATCGGTAGATAACCGTTAAAAGTAAATTCCTGCCCGTTAAAACCAGAAGAAATCAAAGCCAAAATAATCGATGATGGGCCATTTATAGGAATGACTTTAATATTATTTTCATGACACCATTTCACCATCAAATTTCCTGGATCCGCGATACACGGAAGTCCCGCTTCGGAAAGCAAACCGAAATCCTGACCGTTTTTCATTAAAGTTTGTGATTCCTTTAAATCTGAAGTTTCCGAATATTTATCCAAAAGAAAAAGCTTCAAATCCGACTGTTTTTTTTCGGGTGCAAAAAACTTGATAACTTTTCTGGCGGTTTTCTCGTTTTCCACAAAAAAGTAATCAGTCTTTAAAATATATTCTTTAATGATTGGCGCGAATTGCTCCATCGGGGAATTTTCGGAAAGATAGGCGGGAATTAAAAAAAGCATTCGATTTTAGTTTGATTGGGTTTGATGTCGTTTGATGCTGTTTGATAAAGTTAATCATTCGTTAGAACAATTTCAAATCATTCAAATAATGCCAAACAAAATCAAACTAGTTTACAAGTTTTTGCGCAATCTTGGAACTCGCTTCATCAATCATTTGATACACGTTTTCAAAATCTGCCAAATTTCCCCAGTACGGATCTGGAACTTCATTATTTTCTCCATTATTACCAGCAGCTTCCAAAAAGAGGGAAATCTTTTTTCTTTGCTCCTCATTTTTCGCCATGGAAATCACATCTTCATAAACACTTAAATCCATACAGTAAATATGGTCGAAGTTTTCCAAATCTGCCTTTGTAATCGGACGTGACCTTTGGTTTGAAATATCTATCCCATGATTTTTTGCGATTTCAATTGACCTTTCATCGGGTTTCTTTCCTTCATGCATTGAAATGGTTCCCACAGAATCTACCACAAAATTTTCGGGAAGTTTCGATTTCAAAATTCCTTCACCAAGCGGACTTCTGCAAATATTTCCGAGACAAACAACTAATATTTTCATGAGTAATGAGTAATAAGCAATGAGTAATAAGCAATGAGTAATAAGCAATGAGTAATAGTACAAAAAAATGAAGAATATTTATACCCTTCATTTTTATATTTGATGAATCATGATTGATAAGTGATTAAGTAGTATGATTTAATTTTTCACAACCCACTCACCGACTCACCAACAAATTTTACTGTTTTATCTTCTCCGTCAATTCCTTCACATATTTCTTCAATTCCTTGTCGATTTTAGAAACATCTTTTATGGTGTCACATGCATACATTACGGTTGAATGGTCCTTTCCGCCCATTTCTTCGCCGATTTTGGTAAAGGTTGCATTGGTAAATTCCTTTGCAAAATACATCGCCAATTGTCTTGGTAAAGCGATTTCTCTCTTTCGGGTTTTCGATAAAAGTTGCTCTCTCTGGATCCCGAAATATTCGCAAACCACATCCTGAATGTACGGAATGTTGATCACTTTCTTTTGGTTCGCCGCAATTTTGTTGATGGTTTCCTTTAAAAGTTCCAAACTTAAATCCGACTTATAAATGGTGGAGTAAGCAATCACAGAATTGATGACACCAATCAATTCTCTTACATTCGTTTTCACTTCAGATGCCAAGAAATCAAGCATATCTTCCGTCAAAACAATTCCGTCTCGGCTTAATTTGTCAACGATGATTTTTCTTCTGGTATCGAAATCCGGAGATTTTATTTCCGCTGAAAGTCCCCATTTGAAACGGGAAACAATTCTGTCCTGAATATCTAAAATATCAACCGGCGCTTTATCGGAAGTCAGGATAATCTGTTTTCCGTTTTGGTGCAGGTAATCGAAAATATGGAAGAAACTGTCCTGCGTCGATTTTTTTCCTGAAAGGAACTGAATATCGTCGATAATCAACACATCCACCATTTGGTAAAAATTAGCAAATTCTGTCTGTTTGTGAGCTTTCGCAGCAGAAACAAACTGTTGGATGAATTTCTCCGAAGACAAGTACAAAACCACTTTATCTGGAAATGCATTTTTCACTTCCAATCCGATTGCGTGACCAAGATGCGTTTTTCCAACTCCGTAACCTCCGTATAAAAACAGCGGATTGAATGCAGTTGCTCCCGGTCTTTTTGCGATCGATTTTGCAACAGTGGACGCAAACTTGTTGCTCTCTCCTTCCACATAATTGTCGAACGAAAAATCTGCTTTCAAATTTGAATCGATATTCACCTTCTTCATTCCCGGAACGACGAAAGGATTGATTAAATTTTGGGAATAAGATGGCGGCAAAGTTTCCTGCATTTTGGGTGTGGAAATCGTTTTACCTTTTACGTTTACCGTGATCGGTTTTTCCTGACCTGCAGGTTTATTTTCCATAACGGAATACCAAAGCTTCACCCCTTTTCCGATGTTCTTTTTTAATGCAGCTGAAAGCAACGACAAATAATTGTCTTCGATATATTCTTTGTAGAAATCACTTGGTACTAATAGCGTAAGATTATTGCTCACCAAAGAAATGGGTTGCACATTATCAAACAGTAAATCAAAAGAGTTCTCCAGTTTTTTCAGGTCGGTATTGTCTTCAGCAGCATTTAGATTATCCCTCATAAACTGAAGACATTTTTCCCAAACAAGCATTAAATTTTCGTCCATTTTCGTTCTGCAATTTTTCCGTCGGTTATATAATTTTGAGAGAAGACAAATATCGAATTTTTAATTTTCAAAAAAAAATTTTTGTGCTATTGATTATTTAAAAATATATTTGTATGACTTATTTAAAACTAAAGATGATACACACAACTCACTCATTAAGAGTACGTTACGGAGAAACAGATCCTATGAAATACGTTTATTACGGCAACTACGCCGAATATTTTGAAGTTGCCCGTGTCGAACTTTTTCGGGAACTTGGAATGCCGTATGATGAAATTGAAAAACTGGGAATTTGGCTTCCTGTTTCGGAGTATCAAATTAAGTATTTGAAACCTGCACTTTATGACCAAATTTTAGAAATTCATACTTACATCAAAAAAATTCCCAGTGTTCGAATTGAATTTGACTATGAAATTTACAACGAGGCGAAAGAAAAAATCACCGAAGCAAAAACCACGCTCTTTTTTTTCGAGGCCAAAACCAATCGACCGGTAAAATGTCCTGAGTTTTTGATGAAAATCATCGAGAAGCGTTGGAAGGAAGAATAGAAGTTTTTGGTTTCAGGTTTCAGCTTTCAAGTTCCACGTTGTACAATAGCGATTTGTCCTTACAACGAGACACGCCAATTCACCATTCCCAGTGAAGCGAATTCAACGACGAATCAGAATTCACATTAAAGAACACTTCCCGCCCCCCACTTCATACGGCTCCTTCCCTTTTTCAAAAATTCTGGTGGATTCGCTCCCTTCAACGGTGATTTTATCTCCAATTCTTCTGAGCCAGTTTCCTTCGCGAAGTCCGACCACTTTGGTGTCGTTTTGGGTCAAAAATTCCTTGATTCTTGTTTCTCTGGTTTCTCCGTTATGTTTCAGTTCAGGATTTGGGTCGAGATAATGCGGATTTAGGTTGAACGGAACCAGTCCCATACAGTCAAAACTCGGTGGATAAACAATCGGCATATCGTTCGTGGTTTTCATGTTGATTCCGCCAATGTTCGAACCTGCGCTTGAACCGAGATAAGGTTTTCCCTTTTCTACATTTTCTTTTAGAACCTGCATCAGATTTTCATCATGCAAAGTTTTCACGAGCAGAAAAGTGTTTCCGCCGCCTGTAAAAAATCCTTTCGCTGAATTGAGTGCTGCAACTTTATCGTCAAATTCGTGCAGTCCTTTCACGGAAATATTTAAATCTGCGAAAAAATCCTGCACTTTTTTAGTGTATTCGTCGTGCGAAATTCCGCCCGGTCTTGCAAAAGGGATGAAAATGATTTCGTCAACTCCGTCAAAAAGACTGATGATTTCAGTGGTTAAATACTCCAGATAATTTCCACCAAAAAGCGTGGATGTGGAAGCAAGAAGAACGTTCATAACCGTTTTGATTAATAATGAAAAAGTAATAATTAATAATGCTTTACAAATGTAGTTCAATAAAAATTATTGGAAAAGCTTACCTTTTTAACAACATTCACTAATTTAACCTATTGAAAACACAATCTCAACCACAAAATAAATTATGATATTCATAAAATATTTACTGATTTTTATCAACTTTGTGTTAATATTTTTTATTTTAACATTTATGATTCAAAAAAGATGTATATTTGCAATGAATTTAATACGCAACAAAATATCATGATGAATTACACAGTTGTTGGCCTGTTTCCAAGTCAGGAAAACGCCAAAGAAGTATCGGCAAGTTTAGAACAGTCGGGGATTAAAAACGAGGATTACATCATTTACAGAACCGACAAAGAAAATGCACCGGAAGTGAAAAAAAGTTTTTGGGAAAGACTTTTCGGAAATGCAAACCCGGAAATCATTAACATTGAGGTAGATAAATTAATCACAAGCGTTGCCATACACAGCGAAGAAGAACTGCAAAAAGTTAAAAAATCTTTCGAGCAAAATCATGTAGTGAAAATGTACGAGTTTAAGGACATGACCCTGGAAGAAGCCAAAGATTTGAATCATGTAAAGAAAATCGTGGAAATACGCGCAAAATCACACATTTACGCAATGCCAGAAATTGCGCTTTCAAACGGAAGTATTCAGGAAGGAATTAATGCTGAAGTAAAAGCATAATCTTTAATTTTAATTTGTTAAACAAGGAAATCCGTACTTTTTGTGCGGATTTTTCTATTTTTACCGCATGAAAATCGCTTTCCTTGGTCCACACGCAAGTTTCACCCAACTCGCCTGTTCGCAAATTTTTCCTGATGATGAACTCGTTCCACAGTCAAGCATTCTCGATTGTTTCAACGCGGTGAAAAATGGTGAGGTTGAAAAAGCAGTCGTTCCTTTGGAAAATTCGATTGAGGGAACCGTTTCCATGACTTTGGATTATCTGTACGATTTCGAAAATATTTTCATTGAAACTGAAGTCGTGATGCCGATTGCACATCATTTAATGATTCATCCCAATAACGAAAGTTTTGAAAAAATTATTTCACATCCGCAAGCTTTAGCGCAGACTTTTCATTTCCGTTTTTATCATTTTAAAAATACGGAGACGCAGGATTTCAGTTCTACGGCTGCTTCCGCTAAATTAGTCTCAGAAAATCCACAGGAAAAATGGGCGGCAATTGCCAATTCCTACGCAGCGAAATTGTACGGCCTGAAAATCATTCACGAAAATATTCAGGATTTTGAACAGAACCACACCAAGTTTATCGTGATTTCTAAAAAGAGAAACTTTTTGCCATTAAAATTCCCAAAAACGTCAGAGAAAACTTCTTTGATGATTACCCTTCCCGAAGATCATGCAGGTGGACTTCATCAGGTTCTTTCCGTATTTGCGTGGCGAAAAATGAACCTTTCCAAAATTGAAAGCCGAACCATGAAAAAAAGTTTAGGAAATTATTTTTTCTTTATCAATGTCGCGAATGAATGGCATCCTGTTTTATCGGAAAACGCGTTGGAAGAACTGCGTTCGATTGGTGCAATCGTAAAATTCGTCGGACATTACAACGAATATTTGTTGGAAAGTTAACGCTATTTCATCATTTTTGGCAAAGCCAGTCAGTCTATCTAAAACTTTGACCGTTATAAATCCCGTTCCTATTGATTATTCCTTTACAAATTTTAATTTCTTTCCATTAATTTTAATAAAATAAACACCTTTAGTCATCCCTGCAACATTGATGGAAACGGATGGTTTATAAGTTCCGGATTTAATGAGTTTTCCAGCTGCACTAAAAATTTCATATTCGGAAACTTTAGAAATTCCTTTAAAATTAATTTCATTTTTCACCGGGTTTGGAAATAACATCACCTCATCTTTATTCACAAAATCTGTTGCCAAAGCCAAATCGTGAATAACCGTGGAGTTTTTTTCAATTATTTGGTATTCATAATTAAATTCCACACTTGCCACTTGGAAAGTCACCGTTTTAGAAAAAAATTGATTATTTGAACTGTGATCTAATACCAGATAAGCCGTTTCGCCATTCATCCCGATAACTTTTATTGGTAAAGGCATTTCGAAAAAACTCACGGACGGATCACTTTGCGTCTGCGAGACCAAAAATTTGACTTCCTGATTGGCAATCGGTTGGTTCCATCTAATCTCATAGGTCGGGTGACCTTGTCCGTAAATCCAGTCGTTAAAAAACTCGGTAAAATCTTTTCCTGTTGAAACCAGCAATTGATTTTTGAAGTCTTCTGTTTTTGCGTATTTGTATGCAAATGAAGGGTTTGACGTGTAATCTCTTAAAGCCTGATAAAAAACGTCGTCGCCTAAAATCCACTTCATCATTCTTAAACAGAATCCACCTTTAGCGTAGGAAAGACGCCCACTGAAAACAACAGGAATGTTACCCAAATTACTGTCATTAACATAAACACTTCCATTCGGTAAATTGGTAATGGCATTCATTTGATTCAGCAAATGGTTCATAAATTCCTGATGCGTCATCATATTTTTTTCATAAATCACATGTTCTGAAAAGGTGGCGAAACCCTCATTTAGCCAAATGTCGTTCCATGCACCGCAAGTAATTTTATCGCCGAACCATTGATGAGCAAGTTCGTGAACAATTGCCGCTCTCGGAAAAGAATCCATGGACGACATCGTTTGATGCTCCATCGCAGCACCGGGAAGATTAAATTCCATGTGGCCGTATTTTTCGTTGGAAAAAGGATAAGGACCGAAGTGATTTTCAAAAATTTGCATTACAGTTTTAGTCCATTCCAAATTTGCTACCACTCCAGGATTTGCGTAGGTATCAGGATAAATATAATTGACATACGGAAAAGATGAATTTCCCATCAAATCATTAGTTTTAGTAAAATTACCCACAGAAATTGCTGCAAGATAAGCCGCCATTGGATATTGTGTTCGCCAAAAAGTTTTCTTTTTATTTCCCGGAAGTACGATTTCGGACATCAATTTTCCGTTTGCGGCAACGCTGTATTGATCCGGCGTCGTAATTTTGAAATCGAAACCTTCAATTTTATCGTTCATGCTTTGTTTCGTTGGAAACCAATTTTGCGCACCATAAGGTTCGGAAAGCGTGGACAATGTTGGAAAACCATACTTTGTCCCCACAAAAAAAGAAGGTCTCCCAGAATTATCAGGAACCCCTGAATAATGAACAGTAAGTGAGTCCATTGAGTTTGCAGGAATGGTCGCCGGAAAATCAATTTTCAGTTCTTTGGTTGAAAGTTGTTGGAAATTCAGATTCTGCCCATGATAAACCACTTGCGAAACAGGAATTGTATTGGTAAAGTCGAAATAGATATTCGACATATTTTGATTCGGCAAAAAATGGGAAGTGACCGAACCTGAAATCCATAAAACGGCAGGATCAACTTCTACATCGAGTCTTTGATATTTCAAATCATAATTTAACGTGTTTGGATTGACATTGAAATTGATCATTTTCATGTAATTCCCTATTTCTTTATCAACTAAAGTTTTATTCTCGAACGGAATTTGCGCAGAAACCAGGAAAACTAAAGCGTTGAAAATCAAAAAAGAATAGAATTTTTTCATGACGGAAATTTGAATTAAAGATAAAGAATTTTATGATTTCAACATCGAATAATTTTGTGGGTCAAAATGCAGAAAACTGCAACATCATTTTTTCCAAATTTACATGAAAACTGTTGATGGAAAGCAAAGTGAAAATTAATCGAAATACTTCCCTTTCCACTTTTTTTTCAACTCTTCCGAGATTTTATTTTCCGTTGAGTTTTTTCCCGGTTCGTAGAATTTTGTTCCTTTAATTTCTTCTGGCAAAAATTCTAAATCTACGAAATTTCCTTCGTGAGAATGTGCGTAATCATAATCTTTTCCATAATCCAAATCTTTCATCAGTTTGGTTGGAGCGTTTCGCAAATGAAGCGGGACAGGAAGATTCCCTGTTCTTTTCACCAAAGACATCGCTTCGTTAATCGCCAAATAAGTGGAATTCGATTTCGGGGAAACCGCCAAATAAACCGCAGTTTCACTCAAAATAATTCTGGCTTCGGGATTTCCAATCACATTTACCGCCTGAAAACAGTTGTTGGCAATAACCAACGCATTCGGATTTGCCAAACCAATATCTTCCGCCGCCAAAATCAGCATTCTTCGTGCAATAAACTTAATATCTTCCCCACCTACCAACATTCTTGCGAGCCAATAAACCGCCGCATTTGGGTCTGAACCACGCATCGATTTTATAAATGCAGAAATAATGTCGTAATGCTGTTCTCCATTTTTATCATACAGTGCCATTGTTTCCTGCAAAACGGAAAGTACATCTTCGTTGGAAATCTCTTTTTTTGAAGAATTTTTGAAATTATTCAAAACGATTTCCACCGAATTAATAAGCTTTCTCGCATCACCGCCCGAATATTGAATAAAGGCTTCTTTGTCTTTAATCTTAAAATCAGTTCCTTCCTCTTCATTGAATTTGTTTAAAGAAATATCGGCAAGTTCTTCCAATTTATCAAAACTCAACGATTTCAAAACATAAACCTTACTTCGCGACAAAAGTGCGGAAACCACCTCAAAACTTGGATTTTCTGTTGTCGCTCCAATCAAGACAATCCACCCTTTTTCCACCGCATGAAGTAAAGAATCCTGCTGCGATTTATTGAAACGGTGAATTTCATCAATAAAAAGAATCGGCGATTTTCCTGAAAAAAGGTTTTGCTTTTTGGCTTCGTCAATCACTTCACGAACATCTTTCACCCCCGAAGAAACTGCGGAAAGTTTAAAAAATTTCCTGCCTGATTTTTCCGAAATAATTTCCGCTAAAGTTGTTTTTCCCGTTCCGGGTGGTCCCCAAAAAATAAGAGAATTCAGGGTATCGTTTTCCAACATTTTTCTGATGGTTCCGTTTTTTCCGGTCAAGTGTTCTTGTCCGAGAACGTCATCTAAAGTTTTCGGGCGCAGTTTTTCGGCTAAAGGGATGTTGTGGTTCATTAAATAGGTGCAAATAGTTGCAGGGTGCAATTGGTGCAAATGGATTCAACTTGATTTAATTTTCAAAGTTAAGAAATTTTGAATCTTGAATCTCGAATCGCGAATCCCATATCGTATGTCGTATCTCAAAATATTAGTTTATTTTTGCACTGTTTTGAAAAGCACATTCAACAAAATCATTACGTTTCCTTTGGTAGTTTTCATTAAATTTTACCAATGGTTTATTTCGCCTTTACTCCCGAAAAATTGCCGTTACGAACCGACTTGTTCTCACTATATGGTTGAAGCACTTCAAGTTCACGGAATTTTTAAAGGATTTTATCTTGGAGTAAAAAGGATTTTGCGCTGTCATCCGTGGGGAGGAGAAGGTTATGATCCGGTTCCGCCGAAATGAGTGGGCGTGTTGGTGAGTGGGTGAGTTTTGAGCATTTGAGTGTTTGAGTGTTTGAGCGACATTGTAGAAATTTTATGTAAAAATCTTAAATTTTATAACAATTTTTAACCTTCAAAAATTTACACTTATTGCAACTTGCACCTTTCGAAACAGAAATTTTAAATATTAATTTTTGAATCTATGAATTTTTTATCTACAACTTGGGATCCTTCCACCGGAATTCATTTGGGACCAATTACGCTTCACTACTATAGTTTGATGTTTATTTTGGCGTTTGGATTGGGTTATTTAATTATGACCAAAATCTTCAAAATCGACAACGTCAACCAAAAATACTTGGAGCCGCTTTTTACCTGGACTTTGGTCGGAACGATTTTGGGAGCAAGATTGGGACACGTTATTTTTTATCAACCCGAACTTTTCAAGCAGGATTTTTGGTCGGTATTTCTACCGATTCAAACCAAACCGGAATTCAAGTTTACAGGATTTTCGGGATTGGCTAGTCACGGTGCTACGATTGCGCTGATCTTCACGACATTGTATTATTCTTACAAAATCATCAGGAAAAATCCGTTTTGGGTGTATGACAGAATTGGAATTGTGGTGGCATTAGGCGGCGCTTTCGTAAGAATCGGGAACTTTTTCAATTCAGAAATTATTGGAAAACCTGCACCAGCAAATTCACCTTTCGCCATTTTATTTCCGCAACAAAGTTCGGAATACGGCGCGATTGTTCCACGTTATCCGACTCAACTTTTCGAAGCAGCGGGATATTTTTTACTTTTCGTTTTATTGTGGATGATTTACCGATATACCAACAAAAAATATCAGCAAGGATTTTTGTTCGGAATTTTCTTCATCATTTTGTGGGCGGTAAGATTCTTTGTTGAATTCTTGAAAGAACCGCAAGGAGACGAATTCATCACTTTTGCTGGATTAAATACTGGACAGGTTCTTTCGATTCCGTTTATTCTTGCAGGTTTTGTTATCTTGTTCACTTCAAAAAACCGAATGATTACCGAATCGGAAAATGAAAAACCGGAGTAATTGGTGCAAATTGTTGCAAGGTGCAACGGGTGAAAATTGGTCTAAAAGTTTTTACTTTACACTTGTCACAAGAATCTTTCCATCATTTTTGTGATACATCATACAGACAACTTGCCCTTCAAATTCCGAGCAGTAATCGGCTTTTTCAAATGTTGCGGAAACAGTTTGGCCTTCTTTAAAATTTTTCAAAATAGCTGAATTACAAACCAAATAATCTTTTTTGTCGATTTGAAGATACGTTCCTGTACAATCTCTAACAACTTTTGCCGATTCCGGATTGTTCACACTTGAACAAGAAAAAACAAATGGTAAAACCATTCCAAAAACTTTCATCACTTTTTATTTTAGATTTCTAAAAAAGCAATCCAAAGACGAAGCCATTATTTTTTCAGAGTTTTAAAAGCATTTCCCAATTCATCTATCAAATCTGATGGAAGCATCGCTTCTTTGGAATGTTTTTCTGCGGCAAAATCTCCCGCTTTTCCGTGAAGCCAAACTCCGAAAATGCTTGCATTTTTTGGGGAATAATTTTGAGCCAAAAGTGAAGTAATCAGTCCAAGCAAAACATCGCCACTTCCCCCTTTTGCCATTCCGGAATTTCCGGTGATGTTGTAATAAACTTTGCTTTCAGGAGTGATAATTTGAGTATGATGGTCTTTTAGAACAATGAAAATTTCAAGTTCTTCAGATTTCTTCTTCGATAATTCCAGCCTATCAAATGAGTTCTCGGTTTTGCCAAAAAGTCTTTCAAATTCTTTCGGATGCGGCGTGATGATTGAGTTTTTCGGAATAAATCGTAAGTTTCCAGTATTTTTAGAAATTATATTTAAGGCATCTGCATCTAGTACCAAAGGTTTCCGATAATTTTTTAAGAATTCTAAAAAAGTATTTTCTGTTTCGGGATCAGTTCCCAAACCTGGACCAATTCCAACCACTGAATTTCCCTCCACATCAAAGTAAGAAATGAAATCTTCGCCGCCGTACAAATACATCGCTTCAGGACAAGTCGTTTGCAAAATCTCATAACCACATTTTGGGGAGAGCGTGAAAGTTAAACCACTTCCCGATTTTAAAGCCGCTTTTGTCGCTAAAACTGTCGCTCCCATTTTCCCGAAACTTCCGGCAACAACAGTAGTTTTTCCGTAAGTTCCTTTGTTTGAAAATTCGTTGTGAGGTTTGTAGATGTTGCGGACTAAAGTTTCATCAATGACAAAATTTTCAGAAGGTTCTTTTTGAATAAATTCTTTGCCTAAACCAATATTGAGGATATTGATGTTTCCACAAAAAACCCCAGTTTCGGGATGAAGAAATGACTTTTTCCAAAACTGAAAGCTTAACGTTTCATCGGCTTTAAATACCGTTGAATTTTCATCCAAAATTTTGTCGGCAAATAATCCCGAAGGAATATCAATGGAAATTTTCGGAAAGGAAAGTTGATTTAATAATTTAATCAATGCAACCGTTTTACCTTCTATGTTCCTGTTCAAACCTGTCCCAAAAACCGCATCGATTATTACTGAATTGTTCTTAAATTCAAAACCCTTCACCGCATCAAAATCCAAAACATCAATCCCGGAAATCTGCTTTACTTTATAGAAATTAATTTCAGCGTCTTTCGAAAAATTTTGATTCTCTTTACCAATAAAAACTGTTACATCAAACCCGCAATGATAGAGCATTCTTGCCATGGCAAAACCGTCTCCGCCATTATTTCCGTTTCCGCAAAAAAAATGAAAAGAGTGGTCGTAACCGAATTTCTTCAAAATCCAATCCACAGCACTTTGCGCTGCACGTTCCATTAGATGGACAGAAGTTACTGGTTCATTTAAGATGGTGAACTCATCACATTTTTTAATCTGTTCCGAAGAAAATATTTTCATTGATCAACCTCTGAATTTAGTTTCATAAAAGTACTTAATAAAATTTAAACCTTTTTATTTAAAGCATAGTATTTATTTGTGATTTTAAATGTTTTAATGCAAATGGCTATAGATTTTAGATGAATTTCCTACTTTTGTTCCGTTAAACATTAAAAATATAAATTATGGGATTTGTAAAAGAATTTAAAGAATTTGCGTTCAAAGGAAACGTAATAGATTTGGCAGTCGGTGTGATCATCGGAGCTGCGTTTGGCAAAATCGTTACTTCTTTGGTGGAAGATGTTATTACGCCACTTCTTCTAAACCCAGCCCTCAAAGCTGCAGGTGCTGAAAATATCGCAAAATTAACATGGAACGGTGTTGCTTATGGTAACTTCCTTTCAGCAATCATCAGCTTCCTGTGTATCGCGATGGTACTTTTCTGGTTGATTAAAGGTGCGAACAAAATGAAAAAAGAAGAGCCTGTTGCAGATGCAGGACCATCTTCAACTGATGCATTGTTGATGGAAATCAGAGACGAATTGAAAAAGAAATAATCTTCAAATATCAAAAAAACCCGAACTTGAGTTCGGGTTTTTTTATGCTTAAATTTCAATGTTTAATGAACTTGCAAAATAGAGCAAATCTGATCTGCCAAAGAAATCCCAATTCGATCCTGCGCTTCCACCGTTGAAGCACCGGTATGTGGAGTTAACGAAATTTTTGGGTGGCTCAAAATTTCCTTTGAAGGTGTTGGTTCGTTGATGAACACATCCAAACCGGCAAAAGCAACTTTCCCTGAATCCAAAGCTGAAATCAACGCTTCCTCATCAATAACGCCGCCTCTTGAACAGTTTACGATTGCTACTCCGTCTTTCATCAGTTCAAATTCTTTCTCACCAATCATCGATCCACTGTTCTGTGCAGGAACGTGCAGCGTGATGAAATCTGCATGTCTCAAAACGCCTTCCAAAGGTTCAGTCTCAATATCCACGTTGATGAATTGGTTGTTGTAAAACTTTACCTTAATAACAGCTTTTCCAATTTGGTTATCAGCTGCAATAACCCGCATTCCCAAACCTAAAGCTATTTTTGCCACTTCTTGCCCGATTCTTCCCATCCCGATAATCCCGATGGTTTTGCCGCGAAGTTCGATTCCTTTTTCGTATTGTTTTTTCAGTTTTGCAAAATCGGTGTTTCCTAAAACCGTCATTTGACGGTTCGATTCCTGCAAAAATCTCGCACCTGAAAATAAGTGTGCGAAAACCAATTCCGCCACAGAAGCAGAAGATGCAGAAGGAGTGTTGATCACGTGAATTCCTTTAGAGCGAGCGTACTCTACATCAATATTGTCCATTCCAACGCCGCCTCTTCCGATAATTTCTAAACTTGGACAAGCGTCAATTAATTCCGCACGAACTTGCGTCGCACTTCTCACCAACAAAGTTTTTATTTGATGCTCGTTAATATAATCTGCCAAAAATTCCTGTGGAACTTTCGTGGTAATTACTTCAAAACCTTTTTCTGTCAACAAATCAATCCCCGATTGATCCAGACCGTCGTTTGCTAATATCTTCATCTTAATCTTTAAAAACTTCAATTGTTACTTGTTTCTCGACCATATCGGTAAATTTACCTTTGTATCTTGTTGCCTTAACCAAGTGATTATCAATCCAATGATAGTTTCCACCTCTTGGTTTTCCGCATAAAACGCTATGGTATTTAAAGCCGTGTTTATCCAACCAATCAATCGTAATCTGCTTCAAATTTTCAGTTCTTGAAGTGAAAAAACAAATAATATGTCCTTGGTCGTACCATCTGTTAATCGTTTCCAACGCATCCGGATACGGTTCACAAGTCACCATTCTTTCAGGCTCCTCGTTCGGAACATCATCAGTAATCGTACCGTCAATATCGATTAAATAGTTCTTTACCCCGTTTTTCAACTTCGGACTCAAATGGTCTAAATATTCTAATTCCATCATAAAATTTTAAGGTGCAAAATTACAAAATTTCATTGATTAACAGTTATTTAAATTATTTTTTGGGCAATTTTTTGGGCAATCCCCTCTCCTACGGGATTTCCTGCAGCGCGGGTCGGGCTGTACATTGCAATTCCTCGCGCAGCGGCTTTCCCATTTCTTGCTGCGGGATTTCCATTTCCATCCCTATTGCGAGAGAAAACACAAAAAGAAAGGTATTTTTCAAAAACAAAAATTAATACTTTTAAACAAAATCTTTATTCGAAGTAGCGAAGTTCCCCTTTTCCAGAGGAGCAGCGAAAATTTCGATGAAATTATTGACGGGGTGTCAAACCTTTTCAAGAAAATTGATTGATCTACCATGCTCAATGTGAAATGCTGTAATTTATTAAATATTCATAAAAATTTCCCTAACTAAACATTTAACCTTAATTTTGTGGGTTATGGAAGAACAGGTAGTTTTAATCTCGGAAAATGACGAAGTTTTAGGTTTAATGGAAAAAATGCAGGCGCATGAAAATGGTATTTTGCACCGTGCATTTTCTGTTTTCCTATTTAATGATAAAGGTGAACTTCTCTTACAAAAAAGAGCTGCCGAAAAATATCATTCACCAAATCAATGGACCAATGCGGTTTGTTCCCATCCGAGAATCGATGAAACTTATTTGGAAGGAGCTAAACGCCGACTGAAAGAGGAACTCGGAATTGAAGCTGAACTCACCGAAAAATTCCACTTCATTTATAAAGCCGATGTTGGCGGAAATCTTTGGGAGCACGAACGCGACCACGTTTTCACCGGAAATTACGATGGTCAATTTACTTTAAATAAAGCTGAAGTCTCCGAAATCCGCTATATTTCAATGGAAAATTTGGATCAGGAAATGAAGGAATATCCAGAAAATTTCACACAATGGTTCAAGATTATTTTGGAGGAGTATAAACACCATTTATAAGAACCAAGATACAAGTAAAATGAGCCAGGTTTTTTGGAATGGTGCATTTGCATTGTTGTCAATTTGCTTTTTCGCAAAATATCAGTAAACTAAGGAATTAAATACAAATTTATAGTCAAGTAATACTACTGAAAGAAGCGACGAAGTCGCGACAGGTCGGTAGAAAATGATAAGGATTTTGAATGAGGTGCGAAGCACCGATATGTTGGTAAAATTATAATCATTAGAAAAAATAAATCAAAATAAACATAGAAAATGGAAAAAAGAACAGCACTGTACGACAAACACGTTTCTTTGGGTGCGAAAATGGTCCCTTTTGCAGGTTTCGATATGCCTGTACAATATTCAGGTGTAACAGAAGAACATTTTGCAGTTCGTGAAAAAGTGGGAATCTTTGATGTTTCGCACATGGGACAGTTTTTTGTGGAAGGCGATTCTGCAAAGGATTTGCTGCAATATGTGACCACCAACAATGTAGACAATCTAGAAGACGGAAAAGCACAATACACTTGCTTACCCAACGGAAACGGTGGAATTGTGGATGATTTGATCATCTATAAAATGAAGGACGGAAAATATTTCGTGGTCGTAAATGCTTCAAACATTGAAAAAGATTGGAATCATATATCCAAATTCAACGAAAAATTCGGCGCAAAATTAACCAATGTTTCCGATGAAATGTCGCTCATCGCCATTCAGGGACCAAGAGCCACCGAAACTTTACAGAAATTGACAGACACCAATCTTTCCAAAATTCCATATTATCATTTTACGGAAGGAACTGTTGCGGGAGTTTCCGATGTGATTATTTCCAACACGGGTTACACAGGAAGTGGTGGTTTCGAGATTTATTTCAAAAATCAAGATGCCTTAAAACTTTGGAACGATCTAACAGAGGCAGGTCAAGAATTTGGTTTAATTCCTTGCGGATTGGCTTCTAGAGATACTTTGCGTTTAGAAAAAGGTTTCTGTCTTTATGGAAACGATATCGACGATACGACTTCTCCGCTTGAAGCAGGTTTAGGTTGGATTACCAAATTCGACAAAGACTTCGTGGACAAGGAAACTTTTGCAAAACAAAAAGAAGAAGGGGTTTCAAGAAAATTGGTTGGTTTCGAAATGCAGGAAAGAGCAATTCCACGTCACGATTATTTAGTGGTGGATGCAGAAGGAAACGAAATCGGGAAAGTTACTTCCGGAACAATGAGCCCGATGAAAAATATAGGAATCGGTTTGGCTTATGTTTCAAAACCTCATTTCAAAGTGGGTTCGGATATTTTCATCCAAATCAGAAATAAAAATGTCCCTGCGAAAGTGGTGAAAACTCCTTTTGTGTAAACAAGTCATTGGTGAATTTGCTTTGCAGTGAATAGTGAATTTTTAAGCGACCGATTTCTCGGTCGCTTTTTTATGGTAAATGCTGAATCCCAAACTCTCGCGACAAGTTTGCAAGGAAAATTATACTGAAACCCCAAAAAATTCCTTCAAAGCTTCCACATTTTTCTTGTCGTTTCCCACAAAAATTTCATTGTCGGTCATGAAAACAGGGCGCTTCAAAAAAGTATAATGATCAAGCAACAATTTCTTGAAATCCTTTTCCTGCAAAGATTTCACATCAAGTCCTCGTAATTTAATCTGTGTTGATTTTTTGCTGAAAAGGGCTTCGTAAGATTGGGTCAATTGATACATTTCACCCAATTCTTCTTTGGTCATTGGTTCGGTTTTTATTTCCCGAAGTTCCCAATCGCTCAAATCAAATTGTTTCAATATTTTTTGGCAGGTATCGCAGGACTTTAAATAAAAGACTTTTTTCATGTCTCAAATTTACCCTTTAAATTAAAATTTTGAAAATTATTGAATACCTTTATTTAAATTTTTAGAAAGATGAAGAACAAAACTGTTTTTCAGTTCATTTCCGAACCAAGCGACATCAATTATGGTGGAAATGTTCATGGCGGAAGCGTAATGAAATGGATTGACCAAGCTGGTTATGCTTGTGCAAGTTCGTGGGCTTCAAGTTATTGCGTTACGGTTTATGTGGGTGGAATTCGCTTTTATTCTCCCATCAAAATCGGTCATATCGTAAAAGTGGAAGCGGAAGTCATTTACACCGGAAACACAAGTATGCATATCGCCATCAATGTTTTTTCACGTAATATCAAACGTAAAGATTTTGAGAAGAAAACACACTGCATCATCGTTTTCGTAGCGGTTGATGACGAAGGAAATTCAATTGAAGTTCCGAAATTTCTGCCACAAACTGAAGCTGAAAAACAAATGGAGCAATACGCTATCAAATTGATGGATTTAAGGAAAAAGATTGAGGATGAAATGAAACCTTTTCTTTAAAATAATGAATTTATGTTTGAAAAAGAAGACAATATAAACCTTGAAATCAACGAAACTTATCTGAAAAAATATAGCCAACCCGGAAATAAAAAATATGCACAAGGAATTACAAAACCTGAATATGCAAATTACACCATGGAATTTAAAATCAGAAACTAAGGTATTTTTATTTTATCCTTTAACATTTTGATATTTAAGTAAAATATTTTATTGTTTTTAAAATTCTTTAAGTTTAACTTGCGTTTCTTACCAATTTTAATTTTAAAAATGAAAAGAAAAATTACTACTGTTTTATTGATAGCTGCAACATTACAGTTTCAATCACAAATCTTTAGTTCCGGGTTTGAAAATAACAATGGAACTCCACTTTCTTCTTACACCAAAATAAATGCGGACGGGTTAACCGTTCCGTTCTATGCTCCGGTTTTGGATTTTGATACAGAGGCATGGATTCAGTTTTATGACGGTTATGACAACAAAATTGCGCTGAGCACTTCATGGTACGACCCTGCAGGAACATCGAATGACTGGTTGATTACCCCTTCAATTACCATTCCCGCAACAGGAAATCCAACGTTATATTGGAAAGCAAAATCTTATGATTTAGATAAAATGGATAGTTATGACGTGAAAATTTCTACCACGAATAATCAACAGACCAGTTTCACCACTACACTTTTGTCGGTAACTTCAGAACAACCATATGATTTTAATTCTAGAACTTTGGATTTGTCTGCTTACAAAGGTCAAACCATTTATCTCGCTTTCATAAATAAAACTACGGATGGTATGTATCTTGCCTTGGATGACTTGTATATCAGTAATTCTACAAATTGTATTTTACCCAGTTTAACAGGTTTCAACTCAACAAACCTTACCGAAAACAGCTTCACTGTAAATTGGAATTCTACAGCAGGAATCACTAATTATGATACTGGATTGACTACTTTCACAGTGCCTGTTTCTTCAACTGGGATCCAGACTGCTCTTACAAAAAGTTTCTCGGGATTGCAGCCTGCAACTCGCTATCAATTTTTCTTGAAAAATGGGGATTGTGGCTCGGGTTGGGCAACCCCAAAATCGGTTTGGACGGCAGCGCTTCCTCCATATTCTTACGATTTCGAATATACAGCTGAAAATTATGGTGAATATGATTCCGACGGTTGGACTTCTGGAACTTGGGTAAATGGAACCGGTTCTGCTTCACAAAGCGGAAGTGGCTACGTTTTCAATAACACCAGTAAATCTTTTGCAAAAAACGACTGGATTTTTTCTTATCCCATAAAAGCTAACGCAGGCGACGAAATCACCATCAAATATTTTGCGCAAATGAGTACTGCAACGGCAACTCCTGCAACTTTGAAAGTTTCGGCGGCATCTGCTCCAAACAAGGAATCGAATATTCAGGAATTGAGCAGCAACACAATTTCTGGCGGAAATTATGTGGAATATACTTCAACTTTTACCGCTCCTGAATCGAAGATTTATTACTTTGGTTTTGGAAACGTTACTCCAGTTGTTGCAGTAAACGCTTCTTTGAGACTTGATAACGTACGGATTACTAAAACTAATTTGGCTGTTCAAAATGCTTCTGCTTCTACAATGAAGGTTTATCCGAATCCGGTAAAAGATATTTTGTATATTCAGTCGGGAGAAAAAATTGATAAGACCGAAGTTTACAGCGTTGACGGAAAATTAATTAAAACTATTTCTAACAGTGATAAAGTTGATTTTTCAAATGTCGTGAAGGGAATTTATATCCTAAAAATCTACACGAAATCAGGAGTAAAAACCGAGAAAATAATCAAATAGAAATTCTTCAACAAAACCAACAAAAAATCCTTTCAAAAATTTTGAAAGGATTTTTTCTTCCGTCTTCGGACTTCCGTCTTCCAACTATTTTATCTCGCAATATTCACCGCTCTTGTTTCACGAATTACGGTAATTCTCACTTGTCCCGGATAAGTTAATTCGTTCTGAATTTTTTCGGAAATATCGTAAGAAAGTTGCGCTGCGTGTTCGTCATTAATTTTTCCACTTTCTACCATTACTCGGAGTTCACGACCTGCCTGAATTGCATAAGCGCTGGAAACTCCGTCAAAGCTTAATGCAGCTGCTTCCAAATCTTTCAATCTTTGGATGTAAGATTCCAAAACCTGTCTTCTCGCTCCGGGTCTTGCTCCGGAAATCGCATCTGCAACTTGGATGATTGGTGAAAGAAGTGAAGTCATTTCAATCTCATCGTGGTGAGCACCGATTGCGTTGACTACTTCTGCATTTTCACCAAATTTTTCTGCCCACTGCATTCCGAGAAGTGCGTGTGGAAGTTCAGATTCCTGCTCCGGAACTTTTCCAATATCGTGAAGCAAACCTGCTCTTTTCGCAAGCTTCACATTTAATCCTAATTCTGCAGCCATAGTTGCCGCAATGTTTGCGACTTCTCTGGAGTGTTGCAATAAGTTTTGTCCGTAAGAGGAACGGAATTTCATTCTTCCGACGATTTTTACCAATTCTGGATGCAGTCCGTGGATTCCCAAATCGATGATGGTTCTTTTACCAACCTCGATGATTTCTTCTTCGATTTGTTTTTTGGTTTTATCAACCACTTCCTCAATTCTTGCAGGGTGAATTCTTCCGTCGGTTACTAAGCGGTGCAAAGAAAGTCTCGCGATTTCTCTCCTGACTGGGTCGAAACAAGAAAGTAAAATTGCTTCCGGCGTATCATCCACAATAATTTCTACTCCTGTTGCGGCTTCTAAAGCGCGAATGTTTCTACCTTCTCTACCGATAATTCTACCTTTAACCTCGTCTGATTCAATATTAAAGACAGAAACTGAATTTTCAATTGCTTGTTCGGTTCCAATTCTTTGAATGGTTTGGATAACAATCTTTTTCGCTTCCTGTTTTGCGTTCAGATTGGCTTCTTCCATAATGCTTTGAACGTGAGCTTGAGCTTTGGTTTTAGCTTCAGCTTTCATCGCTTCAACCAATTCGTTTTTAGCATCTTCTGCGGAATAACCCGAGATTTTCTCAAGAATTTCTACTTTCTGTGCGGTTACGGCGTCCAGTTCCTGTTGCTTTTTCTCAAGGATTTCGTGTTTTTTGCTGTAATCTGCAATTTGTTTGTCAAGATCTTTTTCAAGTTTTCCGGTTTTGCTTAACTCATCGTTTAGCTTGTTTTCCTTGTCTTTCACACGCTTTTCAGCTTCCTGCATTTTCTTTTCTCTTGCCTGGATGTCTGCGTCGTGTTGCGACTTGAGCTCAAGAAATTTTTCTTTTGCCTGTAAATGTTTTTCTTTTTTAATGGATTCTGCCTGTACGGTGGCTTTTTCTATAAGGTTTTCGGCGTTTTTCTTTGCATCATCTATGATGAATTTTGCCTTTGAATTCAGCGAGCTTTTGGAAAAAAACATTCCCAGAACCGCTCCAATTCCAAGACAAACCATGCCGATAATGATTGCAACTGTTGTTGTCATATATATGTTTAGTTTAAATGTTCTATAAATAATTCAAGATTTCAGATTCAATTTTCAATCTGGAATTTTGAATAAAAAAAGCCCACAATAATTCAGTGATATAGAGTAAACTCCTAATCAACACGATTTGAACTTATTTCCTTCCTCTGTAATCTGCGTAAAGCAGCGCGCCATTGAAAGGACTTTCGTCCGGTAATTGTTTAGCGTTGAGTTTACCTGTAATGTGTTAGAACTATTGTAGGCAATTGTTTCCGGAAAAGAAAAATCTACTTTTCCAGCGCTTCCAAAATTTGGTTAATCTGGATCAACCTTTCATTGGAGGCATTAATATTTTTTTCGTTCGCGATTTGTGAAACTTCTGCGTTGGTGCCCAATTTCAAGGCGCACATTGCTAAAGCATCCTGTTTATCCCTCACGTCAAAATTTTGTTCAAAATCTTTAATCATGGCTTCAATTTGTTTGCCCACTTTTCGCAGGGTTTCTTCTTCTGCGGCAGGAACGTTGAGCGGATAATTTCTTCCGGCAATGGTGATGGTAATTCTTCTTACTTCCATTACAATCCGCTGTTTTGAAGTTCTGCAATACAGTTGTCCACTTCCTTAATCAATCGGTTGATGTGGTTTTTCATCAGTCGGTTGTGGTCGGGATTTCCGGATATTGCTGAATAAAGTTTTATATTTTTTTGCTCTTCTGCTAAAACCTGATTTTTTCTTCTCTCCTCGTCGTATTTCTTCTTCAATTCTTCATGCTCCTGATTCAGTTCCTGGTATTTTTCATCGAGATTTTGATAGTTTTTACTAATATTCAAAATCCTTTTTTCCAATACCGAAAAATTATTTTCTAAATCTTTGAGCATTTTCAGGTGTTATTATTCTAACTGTCCTACAAAAATAGAAAAATTTAATTTGAATTGGTATTTAATTCCGCAATATATTAAATAAAAAAGAGGAAACTTTCGTAACCTCTTATTTATGAATTGATTATCTTGATTTATTCAAACTTCAAAGTGAACATGAACGCACGAGTTTTGGCGCTTGAAATCGCTGCGCTCCAATAAGGCGGCGTTTCTGGATTATCGGAAACCATTTCGTCATTAATCATAAAAGTTCCTCTGAAACCCGGCGTCAATTTAAATCTGCTGAAATAAAACTGAATCCCAATTTCTGCAGACCATGCAAAATTACTCGCGGTAGTTCTGAAAAGTCCGTTTGCATTGTCATCCGCGGCTTTGCTGTTTGACTGCAAGTTCATCATCCAGTTCATTCCTGCTGCTGCATAAGGTCTTGAATTATACCAACGGTCGCCGTGAACCTCGATTAAAATTGGAATGTCTACATACGTGGATTTTACCGTTCTTAGTTTATCGGCATCCGTTAAGATTCTTGGTGTAAAAGGTGCGTTTGCAGTAGTTCCTGCGGCGTACTGATCGTTGGATTGCGTATCAAAAAACACTTCTCTCTGCAAAAATTGTAATCCCGGTTCAATTCTCAGATCGAAGTGGTCATTCAACCTCATTTTCCCGATTAATCCTGCACCAAAACTATAGGAGGATTTTGTCTGAACTAAACTTTTCTGACCATCCATCCCAAATTTTGGATCAAGAACTAATTTATAGTCGAAATTATTCGCAGCAAGAAAAAACCCGTAACTGAATTTCTGATTGTCGAAACCTTCCAGTTTGTCCATTCTGTCTTTTGTTCGGAATAATTGCGCATCGAAAAGCGTCGCAATACAGACTGCTGCAATCACACTAATCTTCAATACTATTTTCCCCATCTTATTTGGTTGCCTTATAAATGGTTGCAATGCCTAAACTCAATTTTTTATATTCCACCTTTTTGAAACCGGTGTTCAAAAGGATATTTTTCATTTTCTCACCAAACGGAAAAGCGTTCACCGAATCCGGAAGATAAGTATATGCACGGTTGTCTTTAGAAACCAATTTACCAATTTGCGGTAAAATGTTCTTGAAATAAAACAGATAAAACGGCCCTAAAAAACCTTCAACTTTAGAAAATTCAAGGATATATACGCTTTTATTTTCCTTCACCACCCTTCTCAATTCCGCCAAACCTTTCTCCAAATTCTCAAAATTTCTCACTCCAAATGCAACGGAAACGGCATCAAATTTATTGCTTTCAAACGGTAAGTTTTCAGCGTCGCCTTTCTGCATGGAAATTTCGTGGTGTAAATTAAGTTTTTTTATTTTATCGATTCCCACGTTCAACATTTGTTGCGAAAGGTCCAAACCTACGACTTTTGCTTTCGTTCCTTTCTGTACAGCAATTGCCAAATCACCGGTTCCTGTTGCAACATCCAAAACTTCTTTCGGTTGGTCTTTGTTCATCCATTTTACCAAAGTGTTTCTCCAAAGAACATCAATTTTCATGGAAAGAACATGGTTCAGCAGATCGTATTTCGGCGCGATGTTGTCGAACATGTCTTCAACTTCCTTCTTTTTTCCAGCATCTGTATTGTACGGTGTAACTTGACTCAAAACGGTGTATTTAAAATTTATAGTATTCTTTATAATAATTCAAAAAATCATGTTTTCTGAAAATTTTCGTGCGCGATTCTACTTTTTGAACGTTTTTCACCACTTTGTCGTAGTCTTCATCAATATTAAAGTAGAAATCGTCGGTGTATAATTTATTGAAAAGTAGCGGTTTGTTGACATAATTTTTACCGTCAATTTCAGTGGCTCCTCTTGCAGTAATTAATGAATCTTTATTCAAACCATATCCGTAAAATTGCTCATTAATGTAATAATCCTGATGTGCAATGTTGAGCAAACCACGATCTTTATTGACCACAAAACCTGAATCATAAAGCAATTTTTTTTGTTGGTCATAAACTTTTACGCTGTTTTTACCTTTATTAAAATCAACTTTTACATTTTGACCTGCAGAAATTATTTTCTCGTCACCATTATTGATTTTAAAGTAAAACGTGTTTTCGGTAGGATTATCAACCAGATAATAATTACGTTTCGCCAAAAACAAAAAGTAAATCCCGAACGCCAAAATCACCGCTAAAACCGAAATAATCAACCCTTTTGTTGACGCACTTAACTTCATATAAATCTTCTGAAAAACTTTTGCAAATTTAGTAATAATTTTGTTTTATTACGGAACGATATTAATTCTTAACTTTGCCCTAAATTTTCAAAAAAAATATGCCCAATACAATTATTATAGGTTCTGGAAGTTATATCCCGACAAAAGTAATAGGAAGAGAACATTTCATGGATTCCGTTTTCTATACCGATGAAGGTGACCGAATCGACAAACCCAATGCAGAAATCATCCAAAAATTTGTAGAAATCACGGAAATCGAAAACCGTAGATATATGGAAGATGGTGAATTCAATTCTGATTTGGGTTACAGAGCCGCAAAAGAGGCAATCTACGACGCACAAATCGATCAGGAGGAGATTGACTATATTATTTACGCAAGCAATTTCGGCGAAGTTGATCAAAACGGAATGACGAACTTCATGCCTTCAATGTCGGCAAGAGTAAAGAATAAATTGGGCATTAAGAACAGAAAATGCGTGAATTACGACATGATATTCGGTTGTCCGGGTTGGGTTGAAGCGATGATTTTAGCCGACACTTTAATCAAAGCCAAAAAAGCGAAACTGATCTTGGTGGTTGGTTCAGAAGCTTTAAGTCGTGTTACCGATGCTTTCGACCGAAATAAAATGATTTTTGCAGACGGAGCCGGAGCTGTAGTGGTGAAAGCTACTGATGATGAAAACGTGGGAATAATTGCAGATTCCACGATTTGTGATAACGATGCTGAACTGAATTATCTGGAAAACGCACCTTCCTTGAAACGGGATGAAGACCGCCGTCCGCTTTACATCAGAATGCATGGTAGAAAAATTTACGAATATGCCTTGAAAAATGTCCCGGATGCAATCAAAGAAACGATTGACAAAGCTGGATTAACCATCGATGATATTGACAAAATTCTTATTCATCAAGCAAACGCAAAAATGGATTACGCGATGATTTCCCGTCTTCACAAATTATATGGAAAAACAGATTACGACCATGCAATTGCACCGATGACAATCCAAGAATTTGGAAATTCTTCGGTCGCCACAATTCCCACCATGTTTGATTTAATTATCAAAGGCGAAATGAAAGGTCACACTTTCAAAGAAAAAGGCAACATCGTTTTCGCTTCTGTAGGTGCAGGAATGAACATCAATGCAATTGTTTACCGATTTCCATAAATAAATTATACGAAATTTTCCTTAGGTCTATCTTTCTAGAACCTCAAGATGATAAAGGAGGAAAATTTCTCTCAAAAATAATGAAAGCACAAAACAACTTTTTGTGCTTTTTCAATTAAAACAACAAATGCAGAAAAATTTTCTCATCATCACAGGAATTATCTTTATTCTCGAGTTTTATGTTTATCAGGCGTTCAAAACCGTCACCAACAATCAATTGCTGCGAATTGGTTATTGGGTGATTACACTTTCGGTTTACGCTTTTTTCGTTTATGAATTATTAAATTTTAGCCGATCCGATCGCGATCATCACCGAGTTCAGATTGTTGCATCAATCCTGTTGATTTTTTTGATTCCGAAACTTTTCGTGGTTTTCTTTTTAATTATCGAAGACATCGGAAGATTTTTCAGATATATTTTCACGATGTACGCTAAACCGGATTCTTATTTTCCTGAAAGAAGAAGGTTTTTGAGTTTACTCGGATTGGGCGTTGCAGGAATTTTTTCAGCAATGGTTGTTGATGGAATTATTTTCGGAAAATACAGACACCGGGTTAGAAAAGTAAAAGTAAAAATCGCAGGTTTGCCGGAAGTTTTCAAAGGTTACAAAATCGTACAGATTTCCGACGTGCATGCCGGAAGTTTTTTTCATCCCGAAAAATTGCAGAAAGCTGTAAACTTAATTAATGAGCAAAATGCTGATTTGGTCTTGTTTACAGGTGATATGGTGAATAATTTTGCGGAAGAATTTAAACCTTTCGCACCATTATTTTCAACGATTAAAGCTAAAGACGGTAAATTTTCTGTTCTTGGAAACCATGATTACGGCGATTATGCGGAATGGAATTCACCACAGGAGAAAGCGCAGAATATTCCGAATTTAATTGAATTGCAAAAACAGTCAGGCTTTGAAATGTTGCGAAACGAACACCGCATCATCGAAAAAAACGGGGAAAAATTATACATTCTCGGGGTAGAAAATTGGGGTGAAAAACCGTTTCCACAATATGGAGATTTGGATAGAGCTTCGGCAGGAGTTCCTGCAAATGCCGCAAAAATTTTGATGAGCCACGATCCAACCCATTTTGATCGGGTGGTAAAAAATCATCCGTGCAATGTGCAACTCACGCTTTCAGGGCATACTCACGGAATGCAGTTTGGAATTGACCTTAAAAATGTTCGTTGGAGCCCGGTTCAGTATCGCTATAAAAAATGGGCGGATTTGTATGAAAGCGAGGGAAAACTCCTTTATGTGAACCGAGGTTTCGGTGTGATTGCTTTCCCTGGAAGAGTGGGAATTGAGCCGGAAATTACGCTTTTCGAGTTGAGTTAAATTTTTAATTTTCTGGCTGACTACGCTTATTGCGCAGATTTTTCAGATGCATCTATTTCATAACTATAAAGAAGAATAATTTAATCTGCTTTAGCTGTAAAATCTGCGAGAAAAAATTCCGATAAAACATTCAAAGAGAAATGATTTCATTTAAAGAAGCCACAAAAAACGATATCGAACTCATCCGCGAATTGGCAAAAATATCGTGGAATTCTGCTTATGTGGGAATTATTTCGCAGGAACAGATTGATTACATGCTTTCCACAATGTATTCGGTAGAAGAAATTTCGAGTCAGATGGAAAATCCGAATTATCATTATCATTTAATTTTTAATGAAGAAATTCCTGCAGGATTTATCGGCTTTGAACATCATTACGAAGAAAAAACCACCAAACTTCACCGCGTTTATCTGCTTCCTGAAATGAAAGGAAAAGGATTGGGAAAAGCTGCCATTGAACTTTTAAAGGAAAAAGTTTCTGCAACTACCGATAACAGAATTATTTTGAACGTGAATAAAGCCAACCATGCTAAAAACGTTTACCAATCGCAAGGTTTCACGGTTTATGATGAATTGGTTTTGGACATTGGCGACGGTTTTGTGATGGACGACTATGTAATGGAATTCAGACTTTAATATGAAAAATTATACATTTTTAATAAAGATAATTTGTTTTGGTACACTTTTAGGTAAGTAAGTTTTATAACACTAAAAAAAATAAAATTATGACACGCGCAAATTTATCTTCAAAAGTTCAGATGTTGGTTTTGGCTGTAATGGCAAACGTAGCAACAATCCTAGTAAAAGCACAGGAAAAAGCTCCAGATTTGAAAGTTGATGTTGACATGAACAAAACCGGAGATGCAATGGGAGGTGACTGGATGAGCAATCCGCTAATTTGGGTGATTGGTGCATTGGTTTTGATCGTTCTAATTGCATTGGTTGCGAGAGGCGGCGGAAACAAATAAAAAAATTGATTCGAACGAATGAAAATCCTGAATTTTTTCAGGATTTTTTTGTTTACAGAAATCCTAAATTATTTTAATCAAAATAAAAATCGTATTCATTTTTAAATTAGTTTTGTACTCTAATACTTTAATAAAATGATTAAAAATTTGCTTACTTCATCTGCGTTGGTTCTGTCTTTTACGCTGATTTCCTTTAATGCGAAAGCCCAGGAAAATGACATCAGCGTTATGAAACAACAGTCTGAGGTTCTAAAACTTAATGCTGATTTGATGGATAAAAAAATCGATTGGGAAAAAGAGAAACAAAACAACACTAAAATACAGGCATCAGTTGCAAGTTTGAATAAGAAATCGGACAATGAAACTGATGACTACCACCCGTCCAAAGACCCAAAAGACACTGCAAAGGACGCAAAAAATGCAGCCAAAATCCTAAAGCTAACCGAATCTGCGAACAAAGATTTGGAACGCAGCAACAATAAAATGATTGATATTGAAGGCGACATCAGAAAACTTGAAAAAAAACTTGAGAAACTAAAATATACTGTTGAGTTGAAAGAAAAATAATCTTTGATTACGCTTAAAAAAAAATCTCTGCAGTCTATCTATTGCAGAGATTTTTTTTATTTGGATGTTTCAGCTTTTCGCCAATCGGTTTTGAAAGTACAGTCTTTGTATCTGTTGTCGATAGAGACAAAAACATTTGGGAGTTTTTCTTTCACCCATTTTTCTACCATCTCGTTCTTCTTTTTATTCAGCGCCATTTGCTTTATCCTGTCGTAATCAGTAGTAATGTCAAGTTTGTGGGCTGGAATTATATCATCAATTTTAATAATTGTAACAGCTTTTCGGTCCTGAACATCGTTCTGAAAAACCTCGGTAATGTCACCTTTGTTCAGTCCTGCAATTTGATAGGAAATTGTTGGCGGAAGATTCAGCTTTTCAATTTTGTCTGAACCATCTTCCGAAGTGATAATCCCTGCATTGAACTTGGTTTTTTTATCGTCGGAAAATCGGTATGCAGCATCTTTGAAGCTCAATTTTCCCTCGGTAATTAAAGTTCTTATACTGTCTAACTCTTTTTTTGCCGAGGCAATTTCATCTGCATTTGGATCTGCTTTCAAGAGAATGTGTCGTGCATCATAAATCTTACCTGATTTTTTAACAAGCTGAATGAGGTGATACCCGAACTCAGATTCTACCGGATCCGAAATTTCACCTTCCTGCAAGTTAAGTGCCGCAGCTTCGAAAGGTTTTACCATTTTCCCTTTAGAAATATTTTTGTAAAGTCCTCCGTTTGCCGCTGAACCTGGATCTTCCGAGTAAATTCTTGCCTGACTTTCGAATGATTCGCCTTTCTGTATGTCGTCCTTAATTTTTTTCAGTCTCGCAATGATTTCATCTTTGTGAGCATTGGTGAGTTTAGGATACATCATGATCTGGGAAATAGAAACCTCATCTTTAACTTCCGGAAGCTGGTATTTGTATGTATTGAAGAAATCGGTCACCTCGTTTGGTGTTACATCGGCCTTATCCGTTATTCTACCAAATTTCATCTGCCCGTAATAGTTGTCGGTATCAATTTTCTCGATGGCATTTTTCATTTCGTATGAAGTACGGAACTTGTATGTGGAGAGCATCGTTTTTTCATCGGGAAACTGCCCTAAAATTTGGTTATATTTTGCTGTTGCATTTTCTTTGATTGCAGCAGAACGGTTTTCAATCAGCGTATCTCTTTTTGCTTCGTAAATCATCAGTTTGTTGCTGATGATACCTTCCAAAAATTCGCATCTGTTCGACACATCTGCTCCCTGCTGTTTTGTATAATTTGCCTGATCTTCAATATCAGATTCCAAAATAATTTCGTCTCCTACCACTGCTGCAATTCCGTCCACCAAATCTCCCGATTTCAGCTGTGCATTGAGCTTGATGCTGAAAAATCCAAGGATAAAAGTCAAAATAAGGACGAATTTCATGTTTTTGTTCATGTTCATTTTTTATACGATTTGCAAAATTATCATTCTAAACGAAATAATCTGCATTTTTTATTATAATTATTTCTTAAAATTCTTTTCCAAATCTTTCATGAATTCGGGCTGAATAATGATTTTTGTTTTTGCTTTCTGAGCGGCGATGGTTTCTCTTAATTTTTGTTCAGTTACTGCATCTTTCAATAATTCGGAAGCTTCTTCCTGTGTCATTTGTGAAGGTGGCAAAATTTTATCGATGGCAATGACCAAAAATCTTTCGCCCATTTTGGTTTGAAAAACACCTGGTTTGAAGGGAACATTGTATTTTGTGAAAACTTCTGCATCTTCCGACATTTCACCTTTTTCGAAATTCACGAGAATTTGTTTCTTGTCGTTCAGCTTTCCGTAATATTTTGATTTTAAAGTTTCCCAGTTTTTTGGATCTTTAATCTGTGTCTCAATATCTTTAGTAAGACCTTGATCCGAAATTATGGCTACCCTACCTTCTGCACGATTTCCCCACATGTATTTCGACTTGTTTTTGTTGTAGTAATCGGTGAGCAGTTGTGGGTTTTTAGAGATTTCTTCATTCAAATATCTGGAGAAGATATAATCGGAATACAGACCTCTTTTAAATTCTTCAAGTTGTTTTTTTATTTCTTTCTGATTAGTAAAATCCTCGCTGTAAAACTTCATCAAATCCTGAGAATTTACTGCTGCGACGGATTCTCCCCAAATCGCAGGAGAAAGTTTCTCGGCGTCAGCTTTTTTGTCGCCAATCATTTTTTTGATGTCACCAACAGTGGTTTTATGATTTCTGTACTGATAAAGAACCGAATTATCTTTCGCGGCAAAGAAGTTCTGAGACGATTTTCTCACATTCTGAAATTCCGGAAATTCCTTGTAAGTTGGATCTGATTTTAGAAAAGCCAACATTTTATCCTGCAAAACCTCTCCATACAGCGAATTGTTCATGTCACGCAAAAAGAATTCTCTATTGTTCTCCGTTAGTGTATAGGGTTCAACATTGTAAAGATTGAACACGAAATAGTTTTCGCCAAAGAGAATAGGTTCGGGGGTGTAATAACCTGCTTTTTTACCTTTAAAAAGCGCATAAACTTCATCTGGAAGCGTTGGAGAACCCATCACTACTCCACCGTTATCTTTTTCATGCTCGTTGGCTCCGTATAATTTTGCAACTTCTTGAAAAGTTTTTCCAGCTTTCAAATCTGCATAAATTTTTGCCTTCATCGCATCGGATTCAGCTTTTTTTGGGTAGGAAACCGTACCGAAAACCATGTAACCCAAAGTCGGGCGGGAACTCAATAATTTCGCAAAAGCAAAATAACCAGGTTTGTCCAGCAATTTGGTGTAGGAATTATTTGGCATCACCTTCAATTCAGAATAAAGACTGTTGTCAATACCTCCCGGTTTCACGAAAAAAGGTTTCGGATTGGATTTGGTGTATTTGGAAATGGCTTCTTCCATCGTGATTTTTCCCGATTTTACATCATTGTAAATCTGTTGGTAATTGTTGGTGTCGCCTTCCGTTTTTTGAGCGATGAAAATCTGGACTTGCTTTTCAGTCTGCAAATCTTTCATGTAATCGTTTAAAACGGGATCGATGACTTGTTTTGGAAAGAAAAACTTGCTTCTCAATTCCCCTTCTTTATCCATCATTTTTTCACGGAAAGCAGCAGTGGTATCAATTTTTTTATCGGCCGCAAACTGCTGTAACAAATGGAAATCCTCTGTGGAAGCAATCGTTTTTTCAATACCGTTATTTTCCAAACCGTATTTGTATTCCTTTTTATACTGGTCGAGTGAAATACTGTCTTTCCCGATGATCATATATTGAGCCGACAAAAAACTGCCGAAACTCACCAACAACGCAACACCAAAAATCTTTTTCATTATTTTTCCTTTTAACTGAATTTATTATTCAGATTTAATTTTGATTAAAAGTTAAATTCCCGCGGAAGAAAATCTGCGGGAAAAAATATTTATACCTCAACTTCGAAAGTCGTTAAGTCCTTGAAATTCTTTATTCTTGCAATCATTTCGCCTTCTGTAACTTCCTGCAATTTTTCTGTGCCAAATTTTTCTACGGTGAAAGAAGCCATCGCAGAACCTACGATTAAAGCAGATTTCATCGTTTCAAAACCGAAGTCTTCTTTTTTCGCCAAATACGCTGCAAATCCACCTGCAAAAGTATCTCCTGCCCCAGTTGGATCAAAAACATCTTCCAAAGGAAGCGCAGGAATTGCAAAGATTTTTCCGTCGTGGAAAAGCAAAGCTCCGTGTTCTCCTTTTTTGATGATCACGTATTTTGGACCCATATCGTGGATTTTTTTTGCAGCTTTGACCAAAGAATACTCTCCTGAAAGCTGCCGTGCTTCTTCGTCATTAATCGTAATTACATCAGTTTTTGCAATCATCTGCATCAACGTGTCCCAAGCTGAATCCATCCAAAAGTTCATCGTATCGAGAATAACCAATTTCGGACGGTTTTGCATTTTTTCCAACACTGAAAGTTGAACTCCCGGATGAAGGTTTCCTAACAATAAAATCTCTGCATCCTGCATAGAATCTGGAATTTTTGGATCGAAGTTTTCTAGAACGTTCACTTCAGTCACCAAAGTATCTCTCGAATTCAAATCATTGTGATATTTGCCGCTCCAGAAAAAAGTTTTTCCGTCTTTAATTATTTCAATTCCTTCAATGTTTACTCCTCTGTTGGAAAGCATATCCAAATCCGACTGCGGAAAATCGCCACCAACAACGGAAACAATGCCCGAAGGAACATTAAGAATCGACGACGCCAAAGTGATGTACGTTGCAGCACCACCCAAAATTTTATCGGTTTTTCCGAAAGGGGTTTCAATCGCATCGAAAGCAACCGAACCAACGACTAGTAATTTCATTTATATTGTTTTTTTATTTGAATTTGTTTGATTTTATTTGATATTGTTTGATAACGCTTTTAAATTATTAATTCTTCATTATTAATTATTATTTCCATTGGAAAGTGTCGATTAAATGAAGTAAATCTTTCTTGATATAATTTACAGCCGGAGCAAGTGAATCAGGTTTTGGGCGACTGTTAAAATACAGGTTTGCCGTCACATAATGTTTGGTAGAATCGGTCACAAAAAACTGCAGGTTCGATGCAGATGGACCTTTCAGCTCATAAAAATTTCCGTAAACTTTTCTTTCGGGATAACTGAAAGATTTGGTATCTATGGATGTTGCTTTAATGGTATGTTCGTAAACCATTTTCTCAGATTCCTTCACGTGTAAAGCAAAATCGTTTTTGATTGGGAAATAAGTCAGAAAAACTTTTGCCTTCATTTTCGGGTAATAAATGTAGTACCAACAAGGGTTTTTAGCATTTTCAATCTTCGCAAAATCCGAGTATTCAAAAGTGAAATTACAGGGTGATGAGTAACTTTCATATTTTGCTTGCGGATATTCCAGACGCAGTTCGCCGGAAGGTTTCGGCTTTGCTTCTTCACCACACGAAACTAAAATAAGCGTTAAAAAGATGAAAATGAGTTTTTTAAACATTGGGCAAAAATAATTCTTTTTGTCGGAATTGGGAAGTCCAAAGACGGAAGATTTATCAGAAGTGGAAATTAAATGGAAAAAGATTTAGGAACCTCGAAAAATATTTTGCATTATCAATCATTTAATTCTAAAGAGATTCCTAAATCCCTGTAAAACAAATTTCTATTTAGAATTGAAATTGTACTTTTTAGATGGTGAAAGTTTGTTTATGTTAAATGGGAATTCCATTTTTAATTTCAAAAATTTTTATATTCTCGCAGATTACACAGATAGCGCACATTTGCTGATAATCAATTACACATTTAGAATCTGCGTCATCTGCAAAATCTACGAGCGTTAATTACTATATAAACTCGTAGTGCATTATCAAACGAGATTTATTTTTAGGTTGTTTATATTTCTATCAAAAATAAATCTATTCAAAAACTGAATAGTTGTAAGGGTTGTAATTTTAGCCAAAATTCTTGTTTTAAAACCTTCAAAAGTTTTGGCGTAGTTTCTTCTAATCATAAATTGGTCACAAAGTTGAGAAAATAATGTTTCTATTCTCTTGCGATATTTTTTGAACTGATAGAACTGTGGTTTGTAGTCTTTTTGATTTTTCCTTTTAGGGGTTTCCAACTCTATATTTACCTCATTGAATAAGTCTAATTGAATGCTTTGGGACAAATAACCTTTATCACCAAGCAACACACAATCAGACATTTGATGTTTTATATCCTGTAGAAAATGGATGTCGTGAACAGATGCAGGAGAAATGTCAAAACTCTGAAAAACCCCAGAAATAGAACAAACTGCATGTAATTTATAGCCATAAAAATGGAGATTCTGCGAAGCGCAAAATCCTTTGCTGGGATAAGCGTAATCTACATCTTTACAAATCTTGCTTCTGGAACAACGGGATATTTTACATACTTCCAAAGGCATGCTATCTACTACGAAGTAGTTTTCAAATTCATTAAATTTATCCACCATTTTCTTTCTTATTTCTTCAATAAAAGGAAATAGTTTTCGCTTTCTCCTATTGTAAACACTTCTATCAATTTTTGGTTCAATTTCAAAACCCTTTATATCTCTAAAAAGTTGATGTTCGGAATCAATGGACTTAAATTCAGCCAAAATAATCAAACTAATTAACTCTATATCAGACAGTTTTGGTTTTATTGGTTTAAAATAAAAATTTTCAATTTCTGATATTTCTCTTAAATTATCTAAAATTAAATTGTAACTTGCTTCAAGGTTGCTCATAATCGTATTTGATTGGTAGTCAATACAATATACTAATTTTTAGTCACTTGAGCAACCTTTTTTATAATGCACTACGGGTTATATAAATAATTCTCAAGCGGTTTCGGAAATGATTTCTGGTGCGAATCTTCCAAATTGGTAATCAGAAAATCATTTTCATTCGCGAAATCTTCAAACATTTTTTTTGAGTTCAACTTCACCTTAAATAGATGTATCTTCAAATTTTTGTGGGTGAGTTTATGAGAAACCGTTTTTTGAGTGGTAATAAATCCTTCAAAATTTTTGGGAATTTCAATCGGAAATTCATACAATTTCTTCCAAATGAAGTCGTCTTTTCGTTGTTTGATTAAAAATTGATTTTCAAATTCCACGAAATAGTACGTTAGTTCCAAATCGGTTGCCTTTGTTTTCTTTGATTTCACAGGAAAATTTTGAACTTTTCCTGATTGAAAAGCAAGGCAATCTTTATTTAAAGGACAGACTTCACAATTGGGATTTTTTGGTTTACAGATTTCGGAACCTAAATCCATCATCGCCTCATTAAAATGTCCCGCTTCACTTTCAGGCATCATCATTAAAGCCAATTCCGAAAAATACGGAAACGCTTTTGTACTGGAGATATCAAAATCATCGGCAAAAACCCGCGACAAAACCCGATAAAAATTTCCATCAACCGCAGGTATTTTCTCATTAAAACAAATACTTGAAATCGCAGCGGCGGTATATTTCCCAACTCCTTTCAATGTCAAGATTTCGTCGTAGTTTTCGGGGAATTTCCCATTAAAATCTTCAATAATTTGTTTGGAGGCTTTATGCAGATTCAAAGCTCTGGAATAATAGCCAAGTCCTTTCCAATAAAGTAAAACTTCATCGGTTTCCGCACTTGCCAAAGTTTCGACATCGGGAAATCGTTGGATGAAATTTTTATAATGATTCAAACCCTGTTCGATTCTGGTCTGCTGAAAAATAATTTCGCAAATCCAAATATTGTAGGGATTTTTGGTTTTTCGGAAAGGAAGCTCTCTGCCGTGGATTTTGTACCATGCCAATAATTTCTCACCAACGTGAAGAAAATCAGCATTTTGTTTTTTTGTTTTCAAAAAATGTTCATATATTTGCACACCAAAAATATAAATAAATACAGGAAATGACAAAGGCAGAATTGGTAAATACCATCTCAAATAAATTGGGAACTGAAAAGAATGAAACTCAGAAAGTTGTAGAGGCATTCATGCAGGAAATCAGAACTTCAATGTACAATGGTGACAATGTTTATTTAAGAGGATTCGGTTCATTTATCATCAAAACAAGAGCAGCAAAAACAGGAAGAAACATATCAAAGAACACGGCAATCGAAATCCCGGCGCACAATATCCCGGCTTTCAAACCTTCCAAAACTTTTGTTGAAAAAGTAAAAGCCAAAGTAGCAGTAAAATAATTAACGGAAAATAAGTAACTTAAAATAAAAAATATAAATTATGCCAAGCGGAAAGAAAAGAAAAAGACACAAGGTAGCGACTCACAAGAGAAAGAAAAGAAGGAGAGCAAACAGACATAAGAAAAAATAATCTCTACGAGAGATTTCTCAATATATAATATAGTTGGTGTTTTTAATTACTTAAAAGGTCACCGACTATATTTTTGTTTTTAAGGAGAATTAAGGGATTAAGAAATTAGGGAATTAATAGTTTTCTTTCTCTTTCTGATTTTTCCTTTATTTAAAAAAACAAAAAATCAATTAAGACCACAAGTAAAAAGAGTATATTTTCTTAACCTCTTCATTACTTAATGCCTTAATTTCTAAAAAATCTATTAAGACATCAAGTAACGAGAGTGTAAATTCTTAATCTCTTAATTACCTAATCTCTTAATTTTAAAATAAATAATGAAGAAAGAACTGATTATATCACATGAAGATGAGCAATCCAAAATTGCCCTACTCGAAGACGGAAGGCTTTTCGAACTCCACGAACAGGAGGACAAAAGCGATTTCGTGGTGGGTGATTTATTTATCGGCAAGGTAAAAAAACTCGCGCCCAACCTGAATGCGGCGTTCGTGAGCATCGGCTACGAGAAAGATGCGTTTCTGCATTATCAGGATTTGGGACCGCAATTTCTTACGTACAAAAAATTTCTGAACGACACGGTTTCTAAAAAACAGCAGACTTCCTCTTTGAAAAATTTCGAAATTCAAAAGGAAATCAACAAGAACGGAACCATCGATAAAGTCCTTTCAAAAGACGAAAGCGTACTGATTCAAATCACAAAGGAACCTATTTCTACAAAAGGACCACGAATTTCTACCCAGATTTCTTTAACGGGAAGATTTCTCGTACTCATTCCTTTTGACAAAAGCGTTTCCATTTCCAAGAAAATCGGAAATGCCGAAGAGCGTGAACGGTTGAGAACTTTAATTGAAAGCATTAAACCTGAAGGTTTCGGCGTCATCATCAGAACTGTTGCAGAAGGAAAAAAAGTAGCAGAACTCCACAACGACATGAATCAACTGGTTCAAAAATGGGAGACTGCCTTTAAAAATATTCAGAAAAATAAAGTTCCGAGCAAGGTTTTGAGTGAGGAAGATAAAGCTTCTGCCATTCTCCGCGACAATTTCAATGCGGATTTCGTTTCGATTATTTGCGATGATGAACAGATGGTGAACGATATGAAAAACTATATTGAAGTCATCGCTCCCGAAAGAAAAAACATCGTACAGTTTTACGACCGACCTACTCCGCTTTTGGAATATTATAATGTTGAAAAACAACTAAAACAGAGTTTCGGAAAACACGTGAATATTCCAAGCTCGAAAGGTGCGTATCTTGTAATAGAACATACAGAAGCACTTCACGTGATCGACGTGAATTCGGGGAACAACATTTCATCAGGAAATTCTGCCAACAAAGACCACGCTTTAAACGTGAACAAAATGGCGGCAACGGAAATCGCCCGTCAACTTCGTTTGAGAGATATGGGCGGAATTATCGTGGTAGATTTTATCGACATGACCAATCCGGAACACAGAAAAGATTTGTACGAACACCTGAAAGAAGAAATGAAGCGTGACAAAGCGCGACACAAAATTTTACCGCCGAGCAAATTCGGGCTCATACAACTGACGCGACAAAGAACGCGTCCCGAAAAGCAAATTGAAACCAAAGAGGAAAATCCTAATGCAGACGGAGAAATCCTTGCACCAATAGTTGTCGTAGAAAGAATGGAGGAAGTGATTAGAAACCTCATTCAGCAGCATAAAGGAAAAATTTTCCTTCACGTGCATCCTTTTGTGGAAGCTTACCTTACAAAAGGTATCGTAAGTATTCAGACAAAATGGTATCTAAAGTACAAAAAATGGGTGACGATTATTCCACGCGACTCGTTCAAATATTTGGAATACAAAATCATCAATTCTAAAAAAGAGGAATTGGTGAGTTATTCGAATTAAGATGGAAGATGGATGCAACGTCCATTGTGAAATATAAACTCTCGAAAATTTTCGGGAGTTTTTTTGTTCCTGTACTTAATCTTCATGTAACTTTTATGGTGTGCGAATCATCCTCCTCTTCCAAATCCGGCAAAATATCCGGATTAAATTGATTGGCGTTTGCTGCAATTTCATCCGCCATCATTTTTTCTACACGAACTTTTTTAATGGCAATATTCAGTTCATTTCCTAAAAGAATGAGAATGATGTTGATATTCACCCAAACCATTACCAAAATGATGGAACCGATCGAACCGTAAAGCACGTTGTAACGGGCAAAATCTCTAACATAAATGGCAAAAAAGTACGTCAGCAAAATAAAGAGAATGGTGGTGAGAATTGCGCCCGGAATCGCCTGTTTAAAGGTGGTGATTTTTAAACATCCCACCCAATAAAACAATGCCAACAAAATAAAGTAGAAAACCGGAAAAGAAATAAATCCGATAATCCGCGACATATTATCAACGAGCCATGAAATATTAATTTCAGGAGTGAAAAGTTTCAGCACCACCTCACTGTAGTAAACGCCGAGTAAGGAAGCGATAATCAATACGATAAACGCAATGGTAATCACGAATGCCACCAAATATTCTTTCACGACTCCACGCTGCAGATTGGTGTTGAGATTGAAACCGTTAATGAGGGAATGCGTTCCGTTCACCGCAAAAATCATCGCAAAAACAATGGTGAGATTGCTAATGTTCTTCATATTCGGAATGATGAAATTGGTGATATAACCCGACACATCTTTTTGAATATGCGCCGGAAAAATATTGGGCATCAAAATCTCAAAAATATAGAACTGAAGCTTGTCATAATGCGGCAGATACGGCAACAACGAAAGCAAAAACAAAATAAATGGGAACAGGCTTAAAAAAAAACTCCAGGAAATACTCGCTGCAATTCTTCCTATTTGCATCCTGAAAACGCCTTGTCCGTAAACCTCGAACATTTTCCATAAAGAAATCCCCAAAAACGGGATGTGGATTTCATCAAGAAAATTGCGGATTTTAACCAGGAATTGTGGAGTTTTAATGCCCATTCATCTATATTTGCACAACAAAGATAAGAAATGAGAATCAATTTAATCTGCATCGGAAAAACGGACGACAAAGAAATTTCCGGCCTTATTAAATATTACCAAAACCGCCTCCCAAAACATTGGAATTTTGAAATCACCGAAATTCCCGATGTGAAAAACGCTAAAAATCTCTCCCCCGAACTTCTGAAAAAAGAAGAGGGAAAACTATTTCTCAATCTTACTGAAAACTCTGACCACATCATACTTCTCGACGAAAAAGGAAAACAGTTTACAAGTCGGGAATTTGCTGCAAAAATTGATAACTGGATGAATTCTTCCATCAAAAAAGTTTCATTTTTTATTGGCGGTGCTTACGGATTTTCAGAAGAAATTTACCAAAGAGCAAACGAGAAAATATCGCTGTCTAAAATGACTTTCACCCATCAAATGATTCGACTGTTTTTTGTGGAACAGATTTACCGAGCCGACCAGATTTTACAGGGGAAACCGTATCACAACGATTGAACCAAGAACCAAGTAAAAAGAGCCAAGTAAAATAATTACATAAATGGTAATTTCAATTTTGAGTCTGCAGATTTGGAAATCTTTGCATATCATTTTTCCGAAACACCGTTCAGATAAAAACTAACAATTTGTGGTACAATATTTTCTTTCAGGAAAATTATGGCACTACAACAACTCAACAACTACGCAAAATTTTTCAGTTTCATCCTTAAATACTACAACAGCGATGTCGTGAAATCAACGGCAAATTCCGTTTTAAATGAAATTGAAAAAACAGAAATCTCTGAGGACGAGTACAACCAAAAACCTGAAGAATTGGTTGAAGATCTAAAAAAGATGGGTCCCACTTATGTAAAATTAGGTCAGCTTCTTTCAACAAGACCGGATTTGCTGCCAGAAAACTATCTTCAATCGTTGGCAAATCTACAGGATGATGTGGAAACTGTGCCTTATGAAGAAGTACAGAAAATTTTTGAGGAGGAAATTGGAGTAAAAATCAACAAAGCTTTTGAACTTTTTGATCCTAAACCTTTAGCAAGTGCATCAATTGGGCAGGTTCACTTGGCATTGTTGCCTTCCGGAAGAAAGGTGGTGGTGAAAATTCAGCGACCGGGAGTTCGAAAAAACTTCATCGAAGAACTGGAAACCTTAAAGAATATGGCAGATCTTGCGGTAACTCACTCCAAAGTTGCTAAAAAATATGCTTTGGATGATGTCATCGAAGAACTTCGTTTCATTTTACTGAATGAACTCGATTATAATAAAGAGGCGCAAAATCTTGTCATCCTCAAAGAAAATTTAAAGGAGTTTAAAAACCTCATCGTTCCATCACCTGTTGCCGAATATTCTTCATCAAAGGTACTTACGATGGATTTTATTGACGGCAAGAAAATAACGTCTTTGGGTAACCTTAAAAAAATTGAAACGGATTTTACTTCGGTCATCGATGATTTGATTGAAGCTTATATGAAGCAGATTATTGTTGATGGTTTCGTGCATGCAGATCCACATCCCGGAAATATTCATGTGACTGCAGACGACAAAGTTGCTTTAATGGATTTAGGAATGGTCGCAAAATTCAGTCCCAAAATTCAAGAAAAAATCATGATGCTTTTAGTCGGAATGACCAAAAAAGATGGTGACGATATTACGGATGCTCTCCTTGAAATTAGCGAATATGATTCTGCCAAAGTAAATCTTGACCACTTCCGGAAAAACATCAACAGACTTGTGATGGACAGTACCAGTACAAACGCTGAAGACATGGAAACCGGAAGAATTCTTCTGCAAATGAACAGAATCGCCGCAGATGAAGGAATAAAATTAGCGGTTGAACTCAATATTTTAGGAAAAGTCCTTCTGAACATGGATCAGATCGTCGCTGTATTGACTCCGAAATATGATCTTCAAAAAGCGATTCGCCGTTTCATGGAGAAAATGGTGAACAAAAAAATGCAACAGGAACTTAAACCTGAAAATGCTTACGCATTCCTTTTAGACAACAAAAAATTATTAGAAAATTTACCGGGTCGCCTGAATAAAATTACCGAAAATCTTGCCAACAATCAGTTAGAATTAAAAATCAATGCAATTGATGAAGATCGACTGACAGAAGGTTTTCAAAAAGTAGCCAACCGAATCACTTCCGGATTAATTATTGCGGCAATGATTATTGGGGCTGCACTTTTAATGCGGATTCCATCAACTTATACCATTTTAGGTTACGGGGTTTTACCTTTCTTTTTCTTCGTAATTGCGATTGGATTAGGACTGTTTCTGGTGTACAGCATCATGTTTAAAGATGATCATTTTAAAAAGTCATCTTAAAAAAATCTAATTTTCAGTATTAAATATAAATCGGTAATTACTTTTTGAGCATTCAGTCGCTATAGAATCCAAAAAATCTTTCCGCTTGCAGCTTGCAGCTTCCATCTTTTCCGTACTTTTGAAAGGATGAATTTATCTTTAAGAACAGTCACCGTCATGCGATACATTCTGCCTTTGCGGGAAGGCGGAAGTTTGCCCGCACTCGCCGAAGCGGACGATGACTTTAAATATGTTCTAAAATTTCGTGGCGGTGGACACGGCGTGAAAATGCTGATTTCGGAATTGTTGGGCGGGAAAATTGCACAGGTTTTAGGATTAAAGATTCCGGAACTGGTTTTTGCCAACCTCGATGTAGATTTCGGAAGAACAGAAGCGGATGAAGAAATTCAGGATCTATTGAAGTTTTCAGAGGGTTTGAATTTGGGACTGCATTTTCTCTCGGGAGCGATTGCGTATGATCCTTCCGTAAAAATCGATCCGCTTTTGGCTTCGAAAATTGTTTGGCTGGACGCTTTTATTACCAATATCGACCGTACTTTCAAGAACACAAATCTTTTGATGTGGCACAAAGAATTGTGGGTGATTGACAATGGCGCTTCATTTTTCTTCCATCATTCCTGGGAAAATTTCGAGAAACATTCGTTAAGTCCTTTTGCTTATATTAAAGAACACGTTCTATTAAAACAGGCAACTTTGCTGGATGAAGCCGATGCTTTTGCAAAAACAGTTTTGAATGATGAGATTTTTAGAGAAATCGTTGAACTTATTCCATTGGAATGGCTCGATTGGAAAGACACCGAAATGTCGCCTGAAGAAATCAAAGAAGTTTATTTCAACTTCATGAAAACCCGACTAGAAAATTCCGCAAACTTTGTAAACGAAGCAAAAAATGCAAGAGGTTAAAATCTACGAATACGCAGTAATACGGCTCGTTCCGAAAGTTGAGAGAGAAGAATTTTTCAACATCGGACTTGTTATGTTTTCCAAGAAGGCAAAATATATTCGGGTTGAATTTCATCTTTGTCCCGACAAATTTGCGTTGATGCATTCCAAACTCGATTATGATGATATTCAGCAAAATTTAGAAAACTTCAAAGCGGTTGCCAATGGTGAAAAATCTGGTGGAGAAATTGCCCAATTTGATATTCCCGAAAGATTTCGTTGGTTGACGGCGGTGAGAAGTTCGGTGGTTCAAACTTCTAGACCTCATCCTGGAAAAACGACGGATTTGGATGGGACTTTTGAGAGGTTGTTTGAGGAGTTGGTGAAGTAATTGTCAATATAATTTTAGTTCTTTTCTCTTGAAACAAAAGAACCAAAAAATGCCTCATCTATTTTAATATTTTAGAATAATCACCGAATCTTCGAATTAAAGATGAATCTTTTTGCTAAAAATGTATAATGTAATTTTATTGCGCACTTCAACGACACTTTTATAAACTTCCAGCATCCATCTTCCCTCTTCCGGCCCCTAAATCTTCGTTAACTTCGCAAACTTCAAAATCAAATTTTTCTCGCCTTCATGTTGGAAAACCACTTTTGCCTTGATGTTTTGCGGATCGGTTCCATCGAGGAAAGTCACTTCTCCAACGCCGAAACGGTCGTGACGAACTTTGTCGCCCACTTCGATGTCCTGTGAACTTTGTCCGCTCGGATTGATGATTTTTGCGGTGGCGACAGGTTTTAGGTTTTGAGGAGGTTGCTTCGCTTCGCCCGCATTGACATCGCGTTTTAAAGTTTTCTTCGGTTCGACTTTTTTAAAGAATCTCGGTTCGCTAGGACCGTCGTCAAAAATATTGGATTTTAAACCTGAATGATTTACGAAACGGCTTTCTATCGCAGGATTGATGAATTCTAAATATTGGGAATCGACTTCGCTTAAAAATCTTGAAGGTTCTGCATCGGTGATTTTTCCCCACTGAAAACGGGAAACGGCGTAAGTGAAAAATGCCTGTTTTTCAGCTCTTGTTAAAGCCACATAAAATAATCGACGTTCTTCTTCCAACTCTTCACGAGTGGATGAACTCATAAAACTTGGAAATAAATTCTCCTCAAGTCCCACCAAATGCACAATGGGAAATTCCAAACCTTTGGAAAGGTGAATGGTCATCAAAGAAACTTTATCAGTATTGTCATCTTCTTTGTCTTTTTGCGTATCTGCCGAGAGCGCGATGTTTTCAAGGAAATTCGACAAGCTTGGATCACCGTCTTCCAATTGCTGCTGTTCCTCAATGAAACCCTGCATCGAGTTCATCAATTCCTGCACGTTTTCCACACGGGAAATTCCTTCGGGAGTTTGGTCGTCTTTCAAAAATTTTATCAATCCGCTGCGTTTGGCGACTTCCATGGCGACATTGTACACGTTTTCAGTTTTTAGTAAAACCTGAAACGCTTTAATCATTGACCAAAAGTCGGAAAGTTTCGTTAAAACTCCATTATTTAAACCTAATTGTGGAGCGTAGAATCCGACATTATTCAAGACTTGTGCCACCGAAACATTTTGAGAATCCGCAAAAACAATCAGTTTATTTTGTGTCGTCTCACCAATTCCACGGGCGGGATAATTGATGATTCGGAACAAAGCTTCACTGTCGTTTTCATTCACCAAAAGTCGCAGATAAGCGATTAAATCTTTCACTTCTTTCCTTTGGTAGAAAGACAATCCGCCATAAACTCGGTACGGAATATTTTTTCTTCGGAGCGCATCTTCAAAAGCACGGGTTTGGGAATTCGTTCGGTACAAAATCGCAAAATCCGTAAATTTTCTTTGGTTGGAATTGTGAAGTTCCCAAATATTGGAAGCCACGAAATTCGCCTCATCCGCATCGGAAAGTGAGCGGTAAACTTTTATTTTTTCACCTTCTTCGTTGTCGGAAAAAACATTTTTTTTGAATTGCTGAACGTTTTTAGCAATCACCACATTCGCCGCATTCACAATGTTTTGTGTGGAACGATAATTTTGCTCCAATGATACGGTAACTGCGTCGGGATAATCTTTTTTGAAATTTAAAATATTGTAAATATTCGCACCTCGGAACGAGTAAATCGATTGTGCATCGTCTCCCACCACACAAATATTTTCAAATTTTGAAGCCAAAGCTTTTACAATCAGATATTGCGAGTGATTCGTATCTTGATACTCATCCACCAAAATATATCGGAATCGGTCTTGATATTTCGCTAAAACTTCGGGAAAGCGAGTCAGCAATTCATTGGTTCTCAACAACAAATCATCAAAATCCATCGCTCCGTTTTTAAAGCAGGCCTCTACATATTTTTGGTAAATCAAACCGATGTGTTTCATGTTCGCACGTTCGTCCGCCTCGATTAATTCGGGGTTGTTGAAGTAGGCTTTAACGGTGATCAAATTATTTTTGTACGTCGAAATTCTCGCCTGAACTTTTTTAGGTTTATATAAATCCGCATCGATGTTGAGTTCTTTCAAAACTTTTTTAATGACATTCAAAGAATCCTGCGAATCATAAATCGTGAAGTTGGAAGGAAATCTGAGATAATGCGCCTCACTTCTTAAAATCCTGGCAAAAACCGAGTGGAAAGTTCCCATCCAAAGTGATTTGGCTTCACTTGCACCAACGACTTTTGCGATACGTTCCTTCATTTCTTTCGCGGCTTTGTTGGTAAAAGTCAGCGCCAAAATATTGAAAGGATCCACCAAATTGGTGATCAAATGAGCAATGCGCATCGTGAGAACGCGTGTCTTTCCGGAACCTGCTCCTGCAAGAACCATCAAAGGTCCTTCAAGTGTGGTAACTGCTTCGTACTGTGCTTCATTTAATCCTTTCAAATAATCCATCATGCAAAAAAATTGAGGTTCAAATTTATGAAAATTTATCCCGAAGTCAAATTATATTCCAAACAAAAACCTCCCGAAAATGAGAGGTTTAATTTATATTTTTAAAGTAAAAGTTAAGCTGTAAACTGATTGAGCGTATTCACGACTACATCAATATCAAAAGGTTTTGGAATAAATGCGTTTGCTCCAGAATCAATTGCTGTTTGTTCTAAACCACGACTTGCAGACATCATAATCACGGGAATATTTTTCGTGGGTTCAAATTCTTTCAACCTCTTGCAAATATCTCTTCCGTCTTCGTCGGAAAGCCACATATCCAATAAAATTGCGTCGGGAACACTTCTGTTTTCCACCCACTTGAAAATTTCGGAACCGCGCTCGAATGCCTCTACATCAAAACCCTCAAAATCTAGCAATAAACCTAAAGATTCAAGTATTGCGGTGTCATCATCAACAATAATTATTTTTTTTAGAATTCATCTGTATTTCAATTTAAATTTTATCATCAAATGGATTTACAAAAAATCATCAATGTTCTAAAAAAGTTATCAACAAGAAAAATAAAAGGCATAATAATTGTAAAAACAATCAACATAACCTAAAATATCAAGTCATGTCAGAAAATATACTTTCTTTAGAGGATTTAAAGTTTTTAGAAAAACTTCACTCAAATTACGGATTGCAATTTTTGAGAGTTGATGACTCGGGAATCCGCATCAACAATGACGAAATTATTTTAGATGACATTTCACACGCAGATAATTTTAACCTACTGAGCGAAATTTCAAAGAAGTTGAAGTATCGTTTGAATTCTAATTTTCAGATGAATTTTTCAAGCGGATTTCAATTTGATGTGGTGAGAGTTTAAAACGACCAAATTCAGACTTTATATATATAAAAATGCCTTTTCAGATTTTGAGAAGGCATTTTTAATTCAATATTCAAAATTCCGAATACAATATTATTCTACGGTGTTTGCAGCCAAGCAATGGCTTCCTGTTCTTCACTCTTTTTGAAGATTTTAAAATCGTCTTTCATGAATTTCTGAAAATTGTTGACGGGTTTAATCATTCCTTCGCAATCGGTGATGAAGGCGGTTTTGTTCCACGAACAAATATTCTGAACCTTGCGAATCGCATCTTCGAACCAAACACTGAACGAGGTGTCGGTTTCGTTATCAATCACATACAAGAAATCGAGTTTGGGATTTTTCTCGATTCCCTGCGAAACTTCGGGCATGATGAGTTTTTTAAAGTCACTTTTCGTGATTCGGTGGTGAATCGTAAAACCCAAAACGCTTTCCGGCAGATTTTTCAATTTTTCAATCATGTTAAAACGTTTTTTGGTGATTTTAAAGATAAGCAATTTTTTCACCATTCTATTTTGCTTTAAGAAAAATTAACACAATATGATTTAACTTTTTGCTGAATGAACAAAATTATTCTGTATTATTCACAATTAAAGATTTGTCATTCTGAATTTCTGTTGTTTTTCATTATCAATTATTTGAAAAATCAAAACAGAGATTTTAAAAAAATACATTATATTTGCAACCTAAATTTTAGAACAAACAATGAGCACAATATTTACATTATTCATGGTTCTTATCATGATTGCAAGCATCTTATTAATTATCGTTATTATGGCGCAAAATCCAAAAGGAGGCGGTCTTTCCGGAACTTTTGGCGGGACTTCTTCTGCACAGTTCGGCGTTCAAAGAACCAACGATTTCATGGAGAAAGCAACCTGGACTTTAGGAATCATCATTGTAGCTTTAATTTTGTTGAGCGTAATTTTGACGGCAAAACCTGTTCAAACGTTCCAACAAACTGCTCCGGCTAAAAAAGAAGCTCCAGCTCCGCAAACAGCGCCTGCAACAAATAACCCTGCAACAGCGCCTGTTCAAACTCCGGCTGCACCAGCAAAATAGGAAGTTAGATTTAATCATACAAAAAACGGTTTGAAGATTTTCCAAACCGTTTTTTTTATTTAATTCATTTTCCAATAATCGTCTTGATTTTTAATGAACAAGCAACTGATCCAAGAATCCAGCGACATCATTTCTAGCGTTTCATGGTGGATTTCTTGAAAAGGTGTGTTAAAAAATTCAGGAGAAATTTTCAAATCATTTCGGTCTAAAATCAGAATATTTTGTGGATCGTAAAATGGATAATTTTTAATGTCTGAATTGGTTGTCAACAATTTTTTACCGGAAGCTAAAGTTTCGAAAGTCCGCATCGTTAAACCATCTTGAAAAGGTTTATTAATATCTAAAACCGAAAACGACTGTTGATAAATTTCTGCAATTTCCGAATGGGAAAGTTTGGTGAAACTTAATTTTTTAGCATCAAATGTCTGAAGATTTTTATCAAATATTTTTTTGAGTTGAAAAGCTGTTTTTCCCGGTGCATAATAGAAAAAGAAAGTTTTTAGATTTAATTTTTCCGCATCATTTTTCACCTTCTCTCCTATCAAATATCGGTCGGTGTGCGCACTTCCGATGAACGTGATGTCGTATTTTGAAATTTGGTCTGCTGAATTTTTATATTCATTCAAAAAAAATAATGGCCGGAAATGTAATTGATATTTCTTTGCATCAGAAGGTTCAAACGTAAAATTTTGATCAAAATAAGGATAGAGTTTCAAAAATTTCGGATACTCTGAAACCGCGTCGTACGAATAAAATATTTTGACAGCTTTTGGATGTAGCGTTTTGAAATCCTCAAGAAAGAAAAATGGAATCGTTTCGCCTTTAATTAAAAGTAAAAAATCATAAGTCTTTCCTTTAATTTGATTCAGAATATTTTTGTAATATTTGTTGATTTTAGCTTGGTAAAGACTGCTTTTCACCCGAATAATTCCGCGTGACAGAACAGAATCTGAAGGTCTTTCGTTAAAAAAATCAACTTCTGCACCGAGTTCTTTCAAACGGGTGACAATCGCTTTTTCGTAACCGAAAAAATGAGGAGAAAGGAACAATATTTTTTTTCCATTCAAATTCATGATTTCAAAAAGCCTTTGCTTTTCAACTCTTGCATGGAACGTTCGAAATTACTTTCCTGAACCGGCTGATTCAAAACCCATTCTGTAAACTCAGCAATTCCCTGTGCGAAAGTTTTCCTGGGTTCATAACCGAGCAATTTTTTCATTTTACTTAAATCTGCAAAATTGTGACGTATGTCGCCAATTCTAAAATCACCGGAAATATTGATCTCCGTATTTTTTTGATAATTTTGAGAAAGTAGTCCCGCGACCGTCAAAATCGTGGTTGCGATTCCGGTTCCAATATTGATGGTTTCGTTGTTTGCAGAAGCCATTTCAAGGCTTCGAACCGTTGCCTCAACCGTATCATCCACGTTGATAAAATCTCTTGTCGGTAAACCGTCTTCAAAAACATTGATGTTTTCACCGTTTAAAATTTGCGTAGAAAAAACGGAAAGAATTCCCGTATAAGGATTTAATAAAGACTGTCCCACTCCGAAGACATTTTGGTAACGAAGAATTACAAAATCAATCCCAATCGAGCTGCAAACGAGCTTTACCATCTGTTCCTGCTGCAGTTTAGTAATTCCGTAGAAAGAAGTTGGGTGAAGTTTTGATTCTTCATCGGTTGCAACCGCTTCCAAAATTTCACCATGTTGATCGGTCATTTGGAAGTTTTTTTGGCGCATTTCATCCCAATTTCGATTTTCGGGGTAAACAATTTCTGATTTTGAATTGATGTATTTTCCTTCACCGTAAACTGCTCTTGAAGAAGCCAAAATAAACTTTTTCACCGAGTTTTTCTGATTCACCAAAACATCGAGCAACAATGCCGTTCCGGAAATATTCACGTTTGCATATTTCTCGATTTCGTACATGGATTGTCCGGTTCCGGTTTCTGCGGCGAGATGAACAATGGCGTCTTGACCTTCAACTGCTTTTTGGATTTCTTTTCGGTTGCAGATATTTCCCTTAATGAAGTTTACCTTTCCTGAAATGCTTTTGAACAGAGATGAATTTGCTTCTGGGTTTTTGCCGTGAATTTGTTCTGAAAGGCAATCCAAAACGGTTACAGAATATCCTTTATTAATCAATGACAAAGCGAGTTTGCTCCCGATAAATCCGGCTCCACCGGTAATTAAAATATTTTTAATTTCGTGCGACATTATTTTTTATTTTCCCTGCAATTTCAGGAATTTGTTTCGGGAGATCCGAATGATATATTTAATTCTGTAAAAAATTCTATAAAGTTGATATTCAATTGGCGATAGCTTTTTCATCTCGAACATTTCTTTCAAATTACGGTGAAAACCTTTCTCCATTTCTGACAAATTTGCAGAAAGCCCAGAAATTCCAAATGTTCTTTTTCCTTCACCTGCAAGCAACAATTCTTCATCTAAAATAAACATTTTATTGTTAAGAGAAACTTTCAGCCAATAATTAATGTCTTCCGCATAACGCTGTGTTTCGTTAAAAAGCCCCGTATTTTCCAACACTTTTCTTTTAAAAACAACGGTTGAAGGTTGAGCCTCGTTTCTAATTAGCAGCTTTCTGAAAGTGATTTCAGCCAATCCGTCTTTTACCTTGTAAGGATAAAGTATTTTCTGATTTGTTCTTTTTACGGATAAAAAATCGATGTGCAATTCTTTATTTTCAAGTAGATTTATTTGCTTTTCAATTTTTGTCGGCAACCATTCGTCATCTGCATCCAATAAAGCGATGTAGTCGCCTTCAGCAATTTTTAGCGCTGTATTTCTCGCACTTGAAACTCCACCGTTTTTTTGGCTAAAAATAGAAATGTTCAGTGTCGGATTTTCCGCCTTATATTTTTCAACAATGTTTAAACTTTCATCAGTAGAACCGTCATTGACGATGATTATTTCAAAATTCTTACTGCCAAAAGTTTGGTTTTTGACACTATTTAGAGCTTTCACTACTGTTTGTGATGAATTGTAAACCGGCAAAACAACGGAAATTATCTTTTTCATCCCTAAATTTTTAGTAGTGCTTCCTTCCCCAAAATACTGTTATTCAAGGGTAAACTCAAAATAAAAAATGGCATCGCCACATTGAAATAACTGATATCAAAACCGGATTCAAAAAAAACAGATTTCAATCCGTACCAATAAATCATCAATAAAAAAACCGACATTACGGAAAAGAACAAAACAAATGAACTGTAATCAAGCACGTTTCTAACATTTTTTACTTTAAAGGATAAAATTCCCGCTAAAGTCAAGAAAAAAACACTAAAAAAAACAGGTTGTTTGCTCTGCAATTGAAAAGGATTGTGGTATTTTATCAGTTCCCAACTTTCTGCGGGCAAGAAAAACCAAATCATAAACGGGATCGTTGTTAATATTAAAACTGAACCGAAAATAAATTTCTGTCTAAAACTTAAAAAATAAACTTTACGGAGCAAAAGTATCATTAAAGGAAAAAGTATCGGAATCCTCGTCAATAGAAGCAAAGCTGCAATAATTGCAACATATTCATATCTTAATTTTGTCGATTTAATAAAGTATTTCCAAAGAAAAAGGATCGCTCCGACTGCAATAATGAAGTTTGAAAATAAGTCACTTTTCGTATAAATCTCATAAAGATAAGAGGGTGAAAAAATGAGTAAACAAATGGCCAGAAATCGTTCCCGATAATTTTTAAAAAATTTTAAAACAATCAACGAAAATACCACAAAAACAAAACATTGCAAATAACCAACGCTCCCAAAAAGCAGATAAAAGGGCATTCCCAAAAGAACCAAAACAGGTAGATTAGAAGATTCATTCCCTTGAAAATCAACAATATTGTACGGATATTCGCCTCGTAAAATCGCATTGATGCTGATTTCCATTGCCGCCCACCGATCGGTCATTAAATTTTGAGAATCAACCATTCTGTTGATATAAATGGTGCACAAGAAAAACAGCGGAACAATCAACCAAAACAGTATTTTAAAAACAGAATCCTTTAGAATAATCTTTTTTACTAGAAATATGAACCCTGAAAAAACAATGATATACAAAAGAAGAAATGCTGAAGCTTGAAGAGCAGAAAAATGTTCGCTTCCGTATTTTATAATGAAGATTCCGTTCACAAAAAAGAATATGAAGTATCTTAAAAAGAAGGTGGATTTTTCGGAGTTAAAGGATAAAATTTTTCCCATAATAAAATCTATTTATCCTGCTTCATTGTACGGTAATCTGTTCTGAATAGATCTTCCCAACGAAATTTCATCGGCATATTCCAACTCGTCGCCAACAGAAATTCCGCGCGCGATGGTTGAAAAATTCACCTCAAAATTTTTGAATTTTTTATAGATGTAATAAGCAGTGGTATCGCCTTCCATGGTTGCGCTTAAAGCGAAAATCAGTTCTTTGATGTATCCTTCCTGCAATTTTTTTTCGATGGATGAAATATTTAATTGATTGGGACCGATTCCTTCCATCGGTGAAATTTTGCCGCCCAAAACCAGGTATTTTCCACGGAACTTATTGGTGTTTTCAATCGCCATCACATCGCGAACATCTTCTACGATGCAAAGAATCTCATCATTTCTTTTTGGGTTTGCGCAGATTTCGCAAATTTCTGAGTCAGAAAAATTGTGGCATTCCTTGCAATATTTAATATCTACAACCAATTTCTGCAAAGATTCTCCCAAAACGATTGCCTGACTTTCGGGCTGCTTCAATAAATGTAAAGCCAGTCGCAATGCGGTTTTTTTGCCGATTCCGGGAAGTCCCGAAATTTCCTCCACTGCTTTTGCCAAAACTTTGCTAGGATAATCCATTTCGCAAAAATAAAATTTAATATCTCAAACTGCAAGTTTAGTCCGTTTTATTACCTTTGAAAAAACAACCTATATGATTCTTAAAAACTTAAATTATCCTCTCGATTTTAAATTCAAAATCACCACGCTTTCCAGCGATTTCAATATTACCGACCGACACGGGAACTATGTAGCGTATGTTCGTGAAAAAATGTTCAAATTAAAAGAAGATGTGATCGTTTTCAATGATGAAAGTAAATCGCAGGAATTGTTCAGAATCAAGGCGGATCGTTGGTTAGATTTCAACGCAAGTTATTCAATGACGGATTTATCGACCCATAAAAACTTTGGAAGACTTGCCAGAAAAGGAATGCGCTCTATTTGGAAATCTCAATACGATATCATTGACGGGAATGAAAAAATAAAATTTCAGATCAACGAAGACAATGCGTGGATCAAAATTTGGGACAGTTTCGTAGGTGAAATTCCAATTATTGGAATGTTTACCGGATATTTTCTGAATCCTTCCTACACTGTGAAAGATGCGTCGGGAAAAGAATACTTCAAACTAAAGAAAATGCCGTCGCTTATCGGAAGGCGATTCCAGCTCGACAGATTGATCGATATCGACGATGAGGACGAATCACTCGTTATTTTATCTTTCCTCATGATGGTTCTTTTAGAAAGAGAAAGAGGTTAAAAAAGACATTGAACAAAAATTAATGCTTCCGTTTTTTAGGGAGCATTTTTTATTCGTAAATTTGGGATAAATAAAATTCTATGGAAATTACACAGCTCGAACCCCAAATAATCTGGAAAAATTTCGCAGCATTGAACGCTGTTCCAAGACCTTCAAAAAAAGAAGGAAAAGTGATCGAATTCATTAAAAATTTCGGCGAAAATCTTGGTCTGGAAACCAACGTGGACGAAATAGGAAACGTCATCATCAAAAAACCGGCAACTTCGGGAATGGAAGATAGAAAATCCATCGTATTGCAATCGCATCTTGACATGGTTTGCCAAAAAAACAGCGATATCAATTTCGATTTCGAAACGCAGGGAATTGAAATGGAAGTGGACGGAGACTGGGTGAAAGCAAAAGGAACCACTTTAGGAGCGGACAATGGTTTAGGAGTCGCTTCAATCATGTCGATTTTGGAAAGCAACGATATTCCGCATCCTGCTTTGGAAGCACTTTTTACGATTGATGAAGAAACGGGAATGACCGGAGCAATGGGATTGAAGCCGGGTCAACTTCACGGACAAATTTTACTGAATCTCGACACCGAAGAAGATGACGAAATCGATATCGGTTGTGCAGGTGGAATTGATGTAACCGCCACTCAAAATTACGAATTGGAAGAATCTAAAGGACAAATCATAAAAATTGAAATCAAAGGTTTGCAAGGCGGACATTCCGGAATGGACATCCACAAAGGTTTCGGTAATGCGAATGTGATTTTGGGAAGACTTTTATTTACAGGACTTTACACCCAAAATATACAGTTGATTTCTATTGATGGCGGTGGTTTGAGAAACGCGATTCCGCGAGAGGCGTTTGCGGTTTTATCGGTGAGAAATTCGATTGAGTTTATTGAAAATGCAAATGTTTTAAGAAAAGCAATTTTGGAAGAGTTTGCCGATGTTGAAAAGGATTTGGCGATTAATATTGAAACTTTCTCTACTCCTGAAAAAGCGATTTCTGATGAAAATTCAGCGAGAATTATTTTAGCATTAAAAGCTTTACACAACGGCGTTTACAGAATGTCGCCCGATGTTGCAGATTTGGTGGAAGCATCAAACAACGTTGCAAGAGTTGAGTTAAAAAACGGAGAACTGAAAATATTAAATCTTTCCCGTTCTTCTGTAGAATCCACAAAATTTGCGGTGGCTGAACAATTGAAAGCCGTTTGCGAATTGGCGGGAATGAAAGTGGAATTCAGCGGATCTTATCCAGGATGGAAACCAAAACCCGGTTCAGAAATCGTGAAATTAATGGAAAGAATCTATGAAAAAGATTTCGGTTCAAAACCACATGTTGTCGCCTGTCACGCAGGTTTGGAATGTGGAATTATCGGTGCAAACTATCCCGAAATGGAAATGGTGAGTTTCGGACCCACCATTCGTGGAGCGCATTCGCCGGACGAAAAAGCGAATATTCCATCGGTGCAGAAATTCTGGGGATTTTTGAAGGAGATTTTGGCGGACATTCCTGCAAAAAATTAATAAATAATAATTAAGAATGAATAAATTAGTGCAGTTGAAAATTTATTTTTTTAACTGCACTTTTTTCATAACCAAAATATTCATGAAAAACTTTGAAGACTTACTTAACATTCTAAAAAGCCGTTTCGAAAAAAATATGAATCGTCATCAAAATTTAAAATGGGATGATGTTAAAAAAAAACTCGAAGCCAATCCAAAGAAATTAGAATCCCTCCAAAAAATGGAAGAAACCGGCGGTGAACCGGATGTTGTAGGTTTTGAAAATGGCGAATTTTTGTTCTATGATTGTTCCTCTGAAAGTCCGAAAGAAAGAAGAAGTTTTTGCTACGACCAAGAAGCACTCGACAAACGGAAAGAAAACAAACCAAAAAACTCGGCAAGAGAATTTGCAAAATCTTTGGGAATTGAAATTCTAAACGAAGAAGAATACCGTCATTTACAAACACTTGGCGAATTTGATTCTAAAACTTCAAGTTGGCTGAAAACGCCTGAAAAAATCAGAAAATTAGGTGGAGCTATTTTTGGGGATTACCGTTTCGGAACCGTCTTTATTTACCACAACGGTGCGGAATCTTATTACGCAGCGAGAGGTTTTCGGGGAGTTTTGAGAGTGTGATTTCTTGTGGGTGTGTTGTTGTGAATTTGACTTCGTCAATGAATATCTTTCAGACTGAATTTGCTTTGCAGCTAATTCTTAGAGCGGAAAAAATTCACCATTCACTCTTTGAAGGAAAAATTCACAATTAACGACTTGTTTCCTTGCTCTTGTTACTTGGCTCTTGTTTAGGGATACGGCGCAATCTCCACTTCCAAACCTTCGATTTCTTCGGTGATGTGGATTTGGCAACCGAGCCGGGAATTGGGTTCCACATGAAAAGCTTCAGCCAACATGGCGTCTTCTTCAGCTCCCATTTCCTGTAATTTTTCTTCGCCATTCAAAACATAAACCTGACAAGAAGCGCACATCGCCATTCCGCCGCAAACTCCGATGGTTCCTTCTTCCGCCAGTTCGTAGGAACGGATGACTTCCATTAAATTCATCGACATGTCGGTTGGTGCGACAACTTCATGAAGGTCGCCGTTTCGGTCTGTGATTTTTAGGTTTATATCTAAAGACATTTTTTAAATAATAATGAATAATGAAAAATTAATAATTTTTTTGTTTCCTCGCTTCGCTCGGAATGACAATCGCCCTTTCTAAAATATTGTGGGGATTTGGAGCGGCGGCTTCGCCGCCGCTCCAAATCCCTCTCTCAAAAAATGACAATATTGTCATTTCGAACGAAGTGAGAAATCTTATTCATGAGAGAACTTTTGTACCATCCAGCTTCCATCTTCCGACTTGCAGCTTTTAATCGATTTTCATTACGACTGCTTTTTCCGCTTCTTTTCTACTTCCGTCGAAACCATCCACTCCACTTACAGTTGTATATTTCAAGACATATTTTTTGCCTGGATTCAGCATGTTGTAAACACTTTGACACATCAAAGTTGCCTCATGAAAACCACATAAAATCAGCTTCAATTTTCCCGGATAGGTATTCACGTCGCCAATTGCATAAACTCCAGGAATATTGGTTTGATAATCTAAAGCGTTATTTACAACGATTGCGTTCTTTTCAATTTCTAATCCCCAATTGGCGATATCTCCCAATTTTGGAGTCAATCCGAAAAGTGGAACGAAATAGTCAGTTTCTACATCAAAAGTTTCACCTTCCTTTTCCACGGTAATTGCGGAAACGTGACCATCACCTTTAATTCCAACAACTTCTGCAGGAGTAATCAAATTGATTTTTCCTTGATTTTTTAAATGTTGCACTTTCTCCACCGAATCCAAAGCACCGCGGAATTCGTTTCTTCTGTGGATTAAAGTAACTTCATGGGCAACATTCGCCAAAAAAATACTCCAATCCAAAGCAGAATCTCCCCCACCTGCAATTACCACTCTTTTTCCACGGAAATGTTCAGGATCTTTGATGAAATATTCAACTCCATTTTCTTCGTAATCGGCAATATTTTCGATGGTTGGTTTTCGAGGTTCAAAAGTTCCCAAACCGCCTGCAATTGCAACAGCTTTAGCTCTGTGAACAGTTCCTTTATTGGTAACGACTTCAAAAGTTCCGTCTTCTAATTTCGTTAAAGTTTGTGCTGTTTCCGCCAAAGTAAATCCTGGCTGAAACTGTTTAATCTGCTCCATTAAATTATCTACCAATTCACCGGCATTGATGGAAGGATAGCCCGGAATATCGAAAATAGGTTTTTTGGGATAAAGCTCCGTCAATTGTCCTCCTGGTTGCGGAAGCGCATCGATTAGGTGACATTTCATCTTTAGCAAACCTGCCTCAAATACGGCAAAAAGTCCTGTTGGTCCTGCTCCTATGATTAATAAATCTGTGGTAATCATTAATGAAATATTTAGAAAAATTAGATTCGCAAATTTAAGAAAAATAAAAGAACAGCGGATTACATAACACTGACAAATCTCATATATAAAACGACTGAAACCAATGTATTATATTTGTGGCAAAATTTTTGCAAAATAGTCACCATGAAAAAATTTTTTAGTGTATTAACAGTTCTTCTCTTTGCATTTGCATTCCCGCAAAAGTTTGATAACATTCAATCTGGTGAAACACTGAATTACCGAATTCATTACGGAATTCTTAATGCGGGAACAGCGACTTTGACAACTTTGAAAACCACTTACCTAGGACAGCCACATTTTTACGTAAAAGGTGTAGGAAAAACAACCGGTGCGGTTCGAGCTTTTTTCAAGGTGGAAGATGTATATGAAAGTTTTATTAATTACAATACAGGTTTACCGAGTTTCTACGTGCGAAATGTAAAGGAAGGAACTTATACCCAACATTTTGAGACCGTTTTTAACCACAATAATCAAACGCTGATTCTAACCGATAAAGAAAAAAACACCTCACGAAAATTGAATTCCGTGAAAGGAGTTCAAGACATGCTTTCCGCTTTTTATTATTTGAGGAGTTTGGATAACAGCGAACTGAAAGTCGGAAGTGTAAAAAAATTAAATGTTTGGATTGACGACGAAATGTTTCCGTTCCAACTGCGGGTTGTAGGGACTGAAAACATCAGTACCAAATTTGGGAAGATCAATGCGCTGAAAATCGTACCTCAAGTAATCAGCGGACGGGTTTTTAAAGACAAAGAAGGAGTGACTTTGTGGGTAAGTAACGACCGAAATTACGTCCCGCTTTTAATTCAGGCACAATTAGCGGTCGGTTCTTTAAAAGCGAGTATCGATTCATACAAGAACGTGAAGTACCCTTTAAATTTTACAAAATAAGGCGGTTTTAAATTTAAAAATCCTTTCTGAAAGCAAATCAGAAAGGATTTTTTTTATTTCATGTTGATTACTTTATCAACGAGATAAGTAGTGTTTCCGCGCCATGGTAGAACGCCATGATATTCTTTGTAATGAAGGTCGAAAGTTTTCCCGCTGTTCATTTCGAGTTGCTTAAATACCACTTCATCTTCAATGGAAAATTCGAACTCATAGCTGGTTAAAGCCCCGGTTTTCCCCCGACCAAAACCTTCCTGGATGAGTTTCCCTTCATACGTTTTAAAAACATTTCCTTTTTTCACGGCATAATTTAAAACACCGGATTTCACTCCTTCACCGAAAACGAAAAAATATTTGTACCAAACAAATCCTCCTAAAAGAAGCAATACGGAAACTAAAGTGATCCAAATGTATTTCATGATATTATCCGTTTTTTGTTAGATGATTATTTCGCAATAGACCTTGAAATTACAATTTTCTGAATTTCGGAAGTTCCCTCGTAAATCTGGGTAATTTTTGCGTCACGCATCATTCTTTCTACATGGTACTCTTTCACATAACCATAACCACCGTGAATCTGAACAGCCTCAATCGTAGTATCCATCGCGACTTGTGACGAATATAGTTTTGCCATCGCCCCACTTTCAGAAATATCTTTGCCTTCATCTTTTTCTACTGCAGCTTTGTAGCAAAGCATTCTCGCTGCCGTAATTTGGGTCGCCATATCGGCAAGTTTGAAGGCGATTGCTTGGTGATTGATAATTTCTGTACGGAACGCCTTTCTGGTTTTTGCGTACTTCAATGCCAATTCATAAGCTCCGGAAGCAATTCCTAAAGCTTGGGAAGCAATCCCGATTCGACCTCCATTTAAAACCGCCATCGCGAAATTGAAACCGAAGCCGTCTTCACCAATTCTATTTTCCTTAGGAACTTTTACGTTGTTAAAAATCAAGGAATGGGTGTCGCTACCTCTGATTCCCAGTTTATCTTCTTTTGGTCCGATTTCAAAACCTTCCCAACCTTTTTCTACGATGAATGCGTTAATTCCTTTATGTTTTTTTTCTGGGTCGGTTTGAGCAATAACGATATAATACGTTGCGTTTCCACCGTTGGTGATCCAGTTTTTAATTCCGTTCAGAAGGTAGTAATCACCTTTGTCTTCGGCAGTAGTTTTTTGTGAAGTTGCATCCGATCCTGCTTCTGGTTCAGAAAGCGCAAATGCACCAATAACTTCTCCACTTGCTAATGGATACAGATATTTCATCTTCTGTTCTTCGTTGCAAAATTTTTCCAAACCTGCGCAAACCAACGAATTGTTCACCGACATTACAACCGCAGCAGATGCATCCACCTTTGCAATTTCTTCCATGGCAAGAACGTAGGAAACGCTATCCATTCCGGCGCCGCCATATTTTGGATCAACCATCATTCCAAGGAAACCGAGTTCTCCCATTTTCTTTACCTGTTCGTAAGGAAATTTCTGTTCATTGTCTCTTTCGATCACGCCGGGCAAAAGTTCAGTTTGTGCAAAATCCCTTGCTGCTTGCTGAATCATCAACTGCTCCTCCGATAAATTAAAGTCCATAAAGTATATTAAATGTTTGAGGGTAAATTTACAATTTTTCTAAAAATTAAAAAATTTAAATACGCTTTATGCGCAAAATAGTTTTTGTCGGATGAAATAAAATTAATAGTTTTACATTTAAGGCCTTAAAATTTAAAGTCGAAGCAGATTCAACAACCAAAATAAACATTGAAATGAGCATAAAAAGACTATTCGATTTCGCACATAACGCGCTGGAAAAATATCCACAAGATGACATGTTCGTCACCAAAAACCATGGGAATTGGCAAAAAACCTCCACAAAGGAGTACATTAATGTAGGAAATAAAGTTTCGCGCGGGTTGCTGAAACTAGGCATCAAACCAGGCGATAAAATTGCTTTGATCACCACTGCAACCCGTACAGAATGGGCAGTAATGGATTTGGGAATTTCACAGATTGGCGCAGTTTCCGTTCCTGTTTATCCCACAATTTCACCTGAAGATTATGATTTCATCTTTAATAATGCCGAAGTAAAATATTGTTTTGTTTCAGACCGAGAACTGCTCGACAAAGTTTTGAAAATTAAAGGAAATGTAACTTCTTTACAGGGAATTTTCACTTTTGACCAAGTTGATGGCGCTGCTAATTGGAAAGAAATTATTGATTTAGGCGAAGATGAAGCCACCCAAGTTGAAGTGGATGATCTTTCGAAAAGCATTAATTCGGAAGATTTGGCGACCATTATTTATACTTCCGGAACCACCGGAAAACCAAAAGGGGTGATGCTTACTCACCAAAATATTGTAGCAAACGTTCTTGCTTCAGATCCACGAATTCCAAGAGTGAAAGGTATGGACTACAAGGACATTAAAGTATTGAGTTTCTTGCCGATCTGCCACATTTTCGAAAGAATGCTTTTTTATCTTTATCAATATAACGGATACACGGTTTACTTTGCCGAAAGCATCGAAAAAATGGGTGATAACATTAAGGAAGTTCAACCACACATCATGTCCGTTGTTCCAAGACTTATCGAAAAAGTTTATGATAAAATTTATGACAAAGGAACTTCTGCAGGTGGCTTGAAATCTAGAATTTTCCTTTGGGCTTTAGGGGTGAACAAAGCAAAAAACAGCATCGGAAAACCATCCGGATTGAAAGAAATGATTGCAGATAAATTGGTTTTTTCAAAATGGAGAGAAGGTTTAGGTGGAAATATTATCACTTTGGTTTCTGGTTCTGCCGCTTTGGCTCCACGTTTAAACAAAATGTTCCAAAATGCGGGAATTCCGATTCTTGAAGGTTACGGTTTAACAGAAACTTCGCCTGTAATTTCGGTGAACAGTTTCGGGAAGATTAAAATTGGAACCGTGGGTCATGTTTTAGAAAATTTGGATGTAAAAATTCAGGAAGATGGCGAGATAACTGTAAAAGGACCTTCCGTTTTTAAAGGATATTTTAAGAATGAAGAAATGACGAAAGAGGTTTTCACCGAAGAAGGTTATTTCAAAACCGGAGATATTGGCCATATCGATGAAGAAGGTTATCTACACATCACCGACCGTAAAAAAGAAATGTTCAAAACTTCCGGTGGAAAATATATCGCACCTCAAGTAATTGAAAACCAAGCAAAAGCCTCTAAATTTATCGAACAAATTATGGTTGTTGGAGACGGCGAAAAAATGCCGTGTGCATTCATTCAACCTGACTTTAATTTTGTGCAACATTGGGCAGAACGAAAAGTCTACAATATTGGCAAAACACCTGAAGAAATAGTAAAAAGCCCTGAATTAAAGGAAAGAATTGGAAAAGAAATCGATTATTTGAACACCAAATTAGGAAGTTGGGAGCAAATCAAAAAGTTTGAACTTACACCTGAAGTTTGGTCCATCGAACTTGGTCAGCTTACCCCGACTTTGAAACTGAAAAGAAAAGCGGTAAAGGAAAGATACATCAAGCTTTACAACAAAATGTACGGTCACGATAATTAAAATTAATCAAATTTCTATTTTAAAACACAGTTCTTTAGCTGTGTTTTTTTGGAAAAAATTTTTAATCATTTAATTAAATAATTTGTTTAAATCAAAATTTTAATTGTAAATTTGCTTCGTTAAAAGATTACAAAATGTCTGAAAACGAAATTTCTACTGAAGACAAAATCCTACTTGCCGCTTCGAAAGTCTTTACCGAAAAAGGGTTTGCAGGAGCAAGAACACGCGATATTGCAGATGAAGCAGGAATTAACTTGGCGCTGCTGAATTACTATTTCCGCAGCAAAGAAAAACTTTTCGACCAGGTGATGAAGGTAAAAATTGTGCTCCTTTTCGGAAAAATAATACCAATTATCAGCAATGAAAAAACGACGATTGAGGAAAAAATAGATTTGGCGAGCGAAAAGTATTTTGAAATTTTATCTAAAAACCCAAACCTTCCCCTGTTTGTCATCAGCGAAATTCAAAAGAAAAATTCCGACATCAAATCGATTCTTCCCGTTGAAAAAATATTGATGAATTCGGTCATCATTCAACAGATTAAAGAAAAAAATCCTGAACTCAACCCGTTTCATTTTCTGCTGAATTTTTTGGGAATGACGGTTTTTCCGTTTTTGGCGAGACCTGTTTTTCAAAACTTTCACATCATGAATGATGATGAATTTAAAAAATTTGTGGAAGAACGCAAAACGCTTGTCCCGCAATGGATTAAATTGATTTTAAATAGTTAGGAGTTCCGAAGATAAAATTAAAGAACAAATGAAAAAATTTAAATATTTATTTCTGCTGTACTGTTTCTCTATGAATGCACAGACATTGACTTTACAACAATGTTATCAATTGGCAAGGGAAAATTATCCGTTGATTAAACGAAACGATCTACTTGCAAAATCAAAAGATTACACCGTCGAAAAAGCATCGAAAGCTTGGTTGCCACAAATCAACATTTTGGGACAGGCAACTTATCAATCGGATGTAACACAGTTACCGATTAAACTTCCCAATGCAACCGTAGAACCTTTAAGCAAAGACCAATACAAAGTTTTTGCAGACGTAAATCAAACTATTTTTGATGGCGGAATGATTTCCAACCAAAAGAAAATTGCGGAACTTCAATCCCAAACCGAAATTCAGAAAAACGAGGTAGAACTCGAAAAATTAAAAGACCGAATCAACCAACTTTTTTTCGGAATTATCCAAACCGATGAACAAATCAACCAGTTGGATTTGTCGAAAAGCGACCTTCAAAACGGTTTGAAAAAAGCAGAAGCACAACTGAATAACGGTACTATTCTTCGGAGCAACGTAGATGTTTTGAAGGCACAACTCATCAATATCGAGCAGCAGCAAATTGAATTAAAATCGCTGAAAAGCAGTTTCATTAAAATGCTTTCTTTTTTCATCAATAAAAATTTGGATGAAAATACTCAACTTGAAAAACCTGAAAAACTTTTATTAACGAACGAAAACAACCGTCCTGAACTGAAACTATTTGATTTGCAGAAACAACTTTCAGAATCTCAAAAGTCTTTAATTAAAAGTAAAAACCTTCCAAAACTTGGCGCATTTTTACAAGCAGGTTACGGAAAACCGGGATTGAATATGTTGAAAAATGAATTTGATACTTTCTTTATCGGCGGCATCAAACTAAATATTCCGATTTCAGGATTTTACACCAAAATCAATGAACTCGCTTTGATTGACAATCAACAACAAGATATTGATATTCAGAAGGAAAACTTTCTTTTTAATCAAAAATTTTCGATGATTCAAAACAGTAACGATTTAGAAAAAATTCAAAAATTGATTGATAAAGATATCGAAATCATCAGTTTAAGAGAAAGCATCAAAAAAGCAAGTCTCGCCCAACTGGAAAACGGCGTCATCAACACCAACGATTATTTGCGTGAAGTAAACGCCGAAGAACAGGCAAAAATTTCAAAAATTAAACATGAAATTCAATATTTGTTGACCCAGTATAATTTGAAAACACAGCTTGGAAATTGAGGCGAAGTCCGAGATTCGAGTAACGAGTTTCGGGATTCGAGGTTTGAGATTTTTAGCAAACTTGTTTGAACTTTAAAAAGCATGATAATCTTCTATAAAACATTTAACTTTTGTGATTTTTGTGGTTAAAAATTTTGTGGTTAAATAAAAAATTATGAAAAAAACAATATTAACATTTGCGGTTCTCTCCCTGTTTTCCTGCAAAAATTCCAATCAGGATTACGACGCTTCAGGAACTTTTGAAGCCGATGAAGTCATGGTTACCGCAGAAGCGACAGGAAAAATTCTTGAACTGAAATTAGAGGAAGGTCAGACCCTAAACGCCAATCAGGAAGTGGGAATTATCGACGGAAAAGGAATCGAACTTCAGAAAGAACAGGTTCAAGCTTCGATTAACGCAATTGAACAGAAAACCAATTCCGCTTTGCCGCAAATTTCGGTGTTGCAAAGCCAGTACAATTCACAGAAAGCCAATATTTCTGTGCTTCAGGAGCAGCTTCAAAATGCGGTGAGAGAAAGAAATAGAACGGCAAATTTGGTAAAAAGCGATGCCGCAACAAGAAAACAATTGGATGATGCGAATGGAAATATTGAGGTGATTCAAAAACAAATTCAGGCAGCGCAAACACAACTTTCTACAGTAAATCAGCAAATTTCTGCCGCGAAAGAAAATGTTGCGATTCAAAATCGAGCGGTTTTAAGCGAGCGAAATCCGACCGAAAAAAAAGTGGCTCAATTTGATGAACAGCTGAAACACAACATTATTCAAAGTCCGATTTCGGGAACAGTACTTACCAAATATTCCAACAAAGGAGAATTTGCAACGATAGGAAAACCAATTTTCAAAATGGCGGATTTGAACCAGATGACACTTCGTGCATACATTACAGGCGACCAAATCGCAAAAGTAAAATTAAACCAGTCCGTAAAAATTCTCGTGGATTCAGGCGACGGAAAAACCAGAGAACTTCCAGGAACAGTTTATTGGATAAGTTCTGATGCGGAATTCACCCCGAAGACCATTCAGACCAAAAACGAAAGAGCCAACTTGGTTTACGCTACAAAAATTCGTGTGAAAAATGACGGGTTTTTGAAGATTGGGATGTATGGAGAAGTGAGGTTTTAGGTTGGAAGCTGCACGTTTCAAAAGTGAATTGTGAATTCGCTTCGCTGTGAATTGTGAATTTCTTAAAGGCTCAAAATTTTATTTCGGATTACAATAATCAAACAATATCAAACGACTTCAAACAATTTCAAACTTCAAATTAGATTGTGCCTGCAATTTCAGTAGAAAATATCACCAAAAATTACGGCAAGAAAAACGAAAAAGTTCTTGCGGTGGATGACTTGTCTTTTTCGGTGAAAAAAGGGGAAATTTTCGGATTAATTGGTCCAGATGGAAGTGGAAAAACTACGGTTTTCAGAATTTTGACCACGCTGCTTCACCCCGATTCAGGAATGGCGAAAGTACTGGATTTCGATATTGAAAAAGATTACAAACAAATCCGCAAAATTGTTGGTTATATGCCCGGAAAGTTTTCCCTTTATCAAGATTTGAGTGTGGAAGAAAACCTACAGTTTTTCGCTTCGGTTTTTAACACGACGGTTGAGAAAAATTATGACTTAATCAAAGATATTTATGTTCAATTAGAACCATTTAAAAACCGAAAAGCAGGACAGCTTTCGGGTGGAATGAAGCAGAAACTCGCACTTTGTTGCGCCTTAATCCACAAACCTGAAGTCCTTTTCCTCGATGAACCGACAACAGGAGTCGACCCTGTTTCAAGAAAAGAATTTTGGGAAATGCTAAAACGCTTAAAAGAACAAAACATCACGATTCTCGTGGCAACGCCTTACATGGACGAAGCTGCAATGTGCGACAGAATCGCCTTAATGCAAAACGGAAAAATTCTGAAAACCGCTACTCCAAGAGAGATTTCAGATGAGTTTCCTGAACAGATTTTCGAAGTAAAAGCAGGAAGAAATGCCAAACTTTTGAGAGTTCTTGAACATTATCCCGATAAAGAAGATGCCTACGCTTTTGGAGAATTTTCGCATTTAATCATCGGTAAAAATGAAAATTTTGACAAAGAAAAACTTGTACAATATTTAAAGGAAAATGGTTTGACGGAAATTGAAATCAACCCGACGAAGGCGACGATTGAGGATAGTTTTATCTTATTGCTTTCTGCAAAAAATAAGTGATGAGTAATGAATAATGAGTAATGAATGAAAACCTTCAAAAAATAAACGAACGAAATTCTAGCCCCGGTTGCAACGGAAATCCCGCAGCGACGACGAAGGAGGAGCGAGGAATTGCAGTGGAAAACGGGACCGAACTCTAAAAGAAGCGAAAACAGTGTTGCTCCTAAAATAAGAAATAATGAATGCAGTGCAGAAAGCCAATAGCGGAAAGCTGACAGCAATTTTCGCAGAAAACATCACCAAAAAATTTGGCGATTTCACGGCGGTTGACCACATTAGTTTTGAGGTTCCGAAAGGGGAAATTTTTGGTTTTCTCGGCGCAAACGGTGCGGGAAAAACTACCGCGATGAGGATGTTTTGCGGACTTTCCATCCCAACTTCGGGCGAGGCCAAAGTGGCGGGTTTTGATGTGTACCGGGAAACCGAGCAAATCAAGAAAAATATTGGCTATATGAGTCAGAAATTTTCGCTGTATGGAAATCTGACCGTGAAAGAAAATCTTGAATTCTTCGGTGGAATCTACGGTTTAAGCGATTCGGAAATTAAATTAAAAAGTGACGAGCTGCTGCAAAAACTACAGTTGGAAAGCGAGAAAAACAAGTTGGTTTCGGAACTTCCGTTGGGTTGGAAACAGAAACTTGCTTTTTCGGTGGCGGTTTTCCATAATCCGCAAATTGTGTTCCTGGACGAACCTACAGGCGGAGTTGACCCTGTAACGCGGCGACAATTTTGGGACATGATTTATGACGCTTCCGAACGGGAAATCACGATTTTCGTGACGACACATTATATGGATGAGGCGGAATATTGCGACCGAGTTTCGATTATGGTGGATGGAAAAATTGAGGCGCTCGATTCGCCTAAAAATTTGAAAAAACAATTTAATGCCGTAAATATGGATGACGTTTTTTATCAGCTGGCGAGAAAAGCGGAAAGAAATGAATGATAGAAAGTGAATGGTGAATTAAAAATAGTAGAAACTAAACAACTCAAAACCCGAATCTCGAACCTCGTAACTCGTAACCCGTATGAACCGACTTCTCCCCTTCATCAAAAAAGAATTCTATCATGTTTTGCGTGACAGAAGGGTTTTGCTGATGATTTTCGGGATGCCGATTGTGCAGGTTTTGTTGTTTGGTTTTGCTTTGAGTACGGAAATCAAGAACACCAAAATCGCTGTTTTCGACCAAGACAAGACGCAGGAATCGGCTCAACTTTTAGAGAAAATTAATCAGAACCTATACTTTGATATTGCGGAAAACATTCGTTCCGATAAAGAATTTGAACAGGTTTTTAAAACGGGGGAAAAAAAAGTGATTTTGAATATTCCCAGAGGTTTTTCTAAAAATATTAATAACGCTGAAAAAACTGATATTCAATTAATTGTGGATGGAATTGACATTAATCTCGCCAACCAAATCACCAATTTTTTAGAAAATATCGCCACGGATTTTTACACCAAAAAACAATTGCAGACTACGAATCAAATGGTCATCAAACCCGAAATCAGGATGCTTTATAATCCGCAGTTGAAAGGCGCACCGAATTTTGTTCCAGGCGTGATGGCGATGATTTTACTAATTGTTTGTGTGATGATGACCGCCATTTCCATCGTGAAGGAAAAAGAGACAGGAACCATGGAAATTCTTTTGGTATCGCCGATGAAACCTGCATTCATCATTATTTCCAAGGCAGTTCCCTACTTATTTTTATCGTTGTTGATTTTAGTTTCCATCTTAATTTTGAGCGTGACTTTGCTCGAATTGCCGATTCACGGAAGTTTGTTTTTGCTTTTTGCCGTGAGTTTTGTTTACATTACAGTAAGTCTTCTCCTCGGAATTTTGATTTCAATTTTCACTCAAACTCAGCAACAGGCGATGTTGATTTCACTTTTGGGAATGATGCTTCCGACTTTGCTATTGAGCGGTTTTATGTTTCCGATTGAAAACATGCCGATTCCGTTGCAAGTTATTTCGAATATCATTCCTGCAAAATGGTATTATTTAATGATTAAAAACATCATGATTAAAGGAACAGGACTGTTCATCATTTGGAAAGAATTGCTCGTTTTGCTTGGAATGATGGGAGTTTTATTTGTTGTGGCAATAAAGAAATTTAAAATTAGACTTGAGTAAAAAAAAGTGAATGGTGAATTTTCCTTCGGAAGTGAATGGTGAATTTGAAACCTGAAACTTGAGACTTTAAACTTTAAACAAAAACCTGTGTTTCGTCAACTTTCCATATTAATCAAAAAAGAATTCCGACAGATTTTCCGGAACAAATCGATTTTGGCAATCATTTTTGTGGCTCCAATGATGCAGTTGTTGATTTTGCCGCTGGCTGCAAATTACGAAATCAAGAACATCAATCTTGCCGTTGTTGACCAGGACCATTCCACGCTTTCGCGAGATTTAATCAATGATATCACGAGTTCAGGTTACTTTAGAATTTATTACTACGGCGCAAGTTATGATGCTGCTTATGAAACTTTAGAGGAAGAAAAGTCCGATTTGATTCTTCAAATTCCACAAAATTTTGAAAAGAATCTGGTTCGGGAAAACTCGCAGAAAATTTCGATAGCAATCAACGCCATCAACGGAACAAAAGCAGGACTTTCAGGAACTTACCTTTCTGCAATTTTGAAAAAATTCAATCAAAAAATCAACATTCAATACCATCCTCAAATCGCGGAAAAGATAAAAAATTCGGGTTTGGAAGTTCGTTCCTCGCTTTGGTTTAATCAAACTTATAATTACCGACTTTCGCTCGTTCCAGGAATTCTGGTTTTTTTAATAACACTTGTTGCAGGAATGCTTTCCGCCTTAAATATCGTCGCCGAAAAAGAAATCGGAACCATCGAGCAAATCAACGTGTCACCCATCAAGAAAAGTAATTTTATCCTCGGAAAGACCATTCCGTTTTGGATTTTAGGAAACGTGGTGTTTACGATTGGATTATTGATTTCAAGATTTATTTATGGAATAGAAATCCACGGGAATCTGCTCCTACTCTACTTTTTTGTAGCGATTTACTTGATGGTCGTTTTAGGTTATGGGCTTTTGATTTCCACTTTTTCCGAAACGCAGCAACAGGCGATGTTCATCAATTTTTTCTTCGTGATGATCTTTATTTTGATGAGCGGACTTTTCACGCCAATTGAAAGTATGCCAAATTGGGCGCAAAAAATCACTTACTTTAATCCGCTTCGTTATATGATTGAAATTGTGCGCCTGATTATTTTGAAAGACAGCAAGTTAACCGATTTATTTCCGCAAATTTCTGCACTAATTGCAATGGCGGTAGTTTTCAATTCTTTGGCGATTTGGAACTACAGGAAGAGAGGTTAAGGTTAAGGTTAAGGTTAAGGTTAAGGTTAAGGTTAAGGTTAAGGTTAAGGTTGAGAAAATTACCAAGTTTAATTTCATTAACTTGCATAAATGACAAAGAAAATTTTGCTTTTCGTTTTAACAATTTTCGGATTGGTTACTGCTTTTATGAGCAGTTCCGTACTTTTCGATTGGTTTGGAATTCGGGAAAAGGAAGGGAATTATGTTCCATTTGTCGTGATAGCCAATTTCATTTGCGGATTTCTTTATTTGACTGCAGCTTTCGGAATTTTTAAGGATAAAAAGTGGTCGCCATACCTTCTAATTCTTGCATTCATCATTTTAATAATCACGTTCATCGCTCTATATTTTCATATCAGTTCGGGCGGAATTTACGAAACAAAAACCGTGAAAGCACTGGCTTTTCGTACCGTTCTAACTTTAATTTTTACCATAACCAACTTTAAAATATTTAAGAAATGAAGAAATTAATTGTTCCTGCAATCCTAGGAATTGCGATTCTAACTTCTTGTGAAAAGAAACAAAACGAAACCGTTGTTACTGAAAATGCTGCAAAAACAGAACAAGTTGCGGAAAATCACGATGAACACGCAACTCAAGATGAACATTCCGCTGAAAGTACAAAATTAGAACTCGACAACGGGAAGAAATGGAAAACCAATGCAGAAATGCTTCCTTTCATCAACGAACAGGAAAAACTTCTGGAAAATTTTGACGATGACAAAGATGATTACAAAGTTCTTGCAGCCCACCTTAGTTCCGCCAACGAAAAATTGATTAAAAGCTGCACCATGACAGGAAAACCGCATGATGCTCTTCACGTTTGGTTAACCGACCACATGAAGAATATCGACTTGCTCGCAAAAGCTCCTAATAAACAGGAAGCCGAAAAAACGATCGATGTTTTGGAAGATTCCATGGAAACTTATCACACTTATTTTGAGTAACTTCTAGAAAAATAATCTTTCAAGAATGTGAAACTTGAAGGATTATTTTATTGAAGAGCTGAACGTTCAATCTCAAAATATTCTACATGTTGGACAATTCACGATTTGTCCCTACCAACTCACAAACACACCAACTCACCCATTAAAACCTCTTCGCTTCTTCCCAAAGCAAATCCATTTCCTCCAAATTCAGATCCGCTAAAATCAGATTTTTTTCCAAAGCCAATTTCTCCATCTTTTGAAAACGGGAAATAAATTTTAAATTGGTTTTTTCCAAGGCTGAATCGGGATTGATCCCCACAATTCTCGCATAATTGATGAGCGAAAAGAAAACGTCGCCCAATTCCTGTTCCTTTTTATCCAAATCAGTTTCTGCATGAAATTCGGCGAGTTCTTCGTCTACTTTTTTCCAGGCATCTTCTGCATCGTGAAATTCAAAGCCAATTCCTTTCACTTTTTCCTGAATTCTAAACGCTTTCACCATACTTGGAGTTCCTTTGGAAACCCCTGAAAGAACAGATTTGTTGCCTTCCTTTAATTTCAGTTTCTCCCAATTTTGTTTTACTTCCTCTTCATCTTTCACCTCAACATCACCATAAATATGTGGATGACGGAAAATCAGTTTTTCATTTAAAGAATTGATGACATCCGCAATATCGAAACTTCCTTTTTCTGAACCAATTTTTGCATAAAAAACCAGATGGAGCAAAACGTCGCCGAGTTCTTTTTTGATTTCGGGCAAATCTTCCTGCAAAAGTGCTTCGGAAAGTTCATACACTTCCTCCAAAGTCAAGTGCCGCAAACTCTGCAAATCCTGTTTTTTATCCCACGGACATTTTTCCCGCAAATCATCCATAATGTCTAAAAGTTGCGAGAAGGCTTCGAGTTTTTGTGCTTTGGAATTCATGAGATTTGAAATATTTTGGAAACTTTTTCAAAGTTCGGAACTTTGACAAAGTTGTGCAAGGATTAAAAAATGAATTTCTTTCAGAGTGAAATCGCTTCGCTGTCAATTTGTTTCGCAGCGAATTTACTTTGTAGTGAATTCTGCGGGTAAATTTGGTGAATATTTTAAAAAGAAAAAAGATAATCCACCCCGTCAAATTTGTTGCACAAATTTGACACCCCTAAAAAGGAGGGGAATTCTCACGCTTTTATTGAGATTTTAAATAAAGAAAAACCTCCCCGAATTTTGGAAAGGTTATATTTAAATTTTGTTTGCTGAAGGCTGATTGCCGAGCGACGAAAGCAAAAACTATCCCTGCTTTCTGTGCGTACTTTTCGGGGCAGATTTAGCGGCAGAAGTTGAAGCCTTCACTTTTGGAGCGGCTGCTTTTTCTGCTTTTGGAGCTGCTTTTTTGGTTTCCTTTTTTTCTGTTGCTTCCGTTTTTTCAGAAGTTTCTTCTGTTGTTTCTTCTGCCTTTACAAAACTTTCAGGAGTGATGTAACCTGCCTTGTTCAAAATATTGTACCACTGCGCCAATTTTTTGATATCGGAAACGTAAACTCTTTCTGTATCGTAATCAGGAAGCGATTCAAGCATGAACGCTCTCAATTCCGCATCCGTCGATTTGTGGGAAATGGTTTCTTTGAAATCGTTGTTTTTTGCCACGTTTTCAAAAACTTCAAACAAAGGAACTTCTTTATCGAAAGTAAACATTGCGATATTATCCAACAAACTTACCTGCGAAGAATTGGAGATGCTCGCTTTTTTCTTCGTTAAAACATCTTCCACGATAAAACCGCTTTTCAACTGCGAAATCAACTTGTAAAGTCCTGGTTTTCCAGAAATTGAAATTATTTTTTCTAACTGCATTTTTCTATTTTTTGTTTGATTTTATTTGATATTGTTTGAACTTGTTTGATTTGACTTCCAGCTTCCATCATCCAGCTACTTTGGAAATCTCATTTTATAATTGACGGAAACGTCGCCCTGCGAAATTTTCATCAGTTTTCCTTTCACCAATTTTTTCTTTAAGGAACTTAAATGGTCCGTGAAAAGAATTCCTTCAATATGGTCGTATTCATGCTGAATGACACGTGCTCTCATGTCGGAAAAAGTGTCGGTATGTTGAACGAAATTTTCGTCGTAATATTCTATTTTGATGGTTTCTTTTCTTTTCACATCTTCACGAACGTCGGGAATGGAGAGACAACCTTCGTTGAATTTCCACTCTTCGCCAGTTTCCTCCAAAATTTTTGCATTGATGAAAACCTTCTTAAAATTTTTGAATTCTTCCGCCAATTCTGCATAATCCTCATCTTCAGAAAGCGGTGACAAATCAGCGATAAAAAGGCGAATATCCAAACCGATTTGCGGTGCAGCCAAACCGATTCCGTGCGCAGATTCCATGGTTTCAAACATGTTTGAAATCAGTTCCTGCAACTGCGGATAATCTTGGTCAATTTCATGGCAATGCTTCCTCAAAACGGAGTCTCCAAATGCTCTTATCGGTAATATCATCTTTGTTTCTGTTCTAAAAAATTCTGCAAAATAATCGTTGCACTTACTTTGTCAATCAATCCTTTTTCTTCTCTTTTCTTTTTGCTTTTTCCGCTTTGAGAAATAAAAAACGACGCCATTTTTGAAGTAAAACGTTCATCAAAACGATCAATCTCAACTTCAGGAAATTCAGATTTGAAACGTTCCAGAAATTTTAAAATCTCTGTTTCCACTTCAGAAAGATTTCCCTTTAAATCTGTAGGAAGTCCCACTACGATTGAATCCACCTGATTCTCCACAAAATACTTTTTCAAAAATTCAAAAATATCGCTTGTTTCGATGGTTTCCAAACCGCTTGCAATAATCTGCATATCGTCGGTAACAGCAATTCCACAACGTTTTTTCCCATAATCAATCGCCATTATTTTTCCCATAGTCTGCAAATTTAAGAAATTTTGCGAAAATGATTTTTATCCATAAAATAATAATTACTCCGTTTTGTTGGGAAATATTTTATAATTTTATTATCTCAAATTTTTAATTGGAATGAAAACATTGATTCTTGTGCGCCATGCAAAAAGCGATTGGCCCGAAAACACCGACGATTTTGACAGACCGCTTGCTGAACGGGGTTTAGAAGATGCGGTAAAAATGTCGAAATTTTTGAAGGACAACAATATCGAGATTCAAAAATTCGTCTCGAGTCCTGCGGTGCGCGCTTTGAACACGTGCAAGATTTTCAACCAAACTTATGATATTGAGATTGATACCAATCAGAAACTGTATAATCCTTCCGAAAGAAATTTTGAATCGGTGATTTATGATTTGGAAAATGAAGTGAATTCTGTTGCGATGTTTTCACACAACAACGGAATTTCAAATTTTGCCAATTCGATGTCGGATGATGTTTTCATGTTTCCGACTTGTGGTGTTGCGGGTTTTCAAATCGAGACCGATTCATGGTCTGATTTTGAAAACGCCAAAAAGAAATTGGTTTTCTTTTATGAGCCCAAGAAAATTTAAGGAGTTTAAAGCCACATAGGTACATAGAATTTTTTTATTAAAACTATGTGCCTATGTGGCTTCAAATTTTGAGATTTATTTCTTTTTCAAATCCAAATCTCCGAAATCAAAAGAAAAATCAGTCACATCTGAAATCGGCTTCATTTTCGCACCTGTTGCTTTTCCGTTTTCATCCAAGCTGAAATTGATGAACGCATCTGCATCGTAACTTCTGTCGTCCCATTTCGCAATCATCACGTTGGGCGAATAAGGCAAAAGCTCCCCTTTTAAACGTGGAGAATTTTTGCAGATGATTCTGAAAGTCTTTCCGTCATGTGAAATAATTATATCTCCAAACCAAGGATCGTTGTAAGTTCCCACGATTTGTTCAGGTTTAATTTGGCTGTTTTTATCTTTTTTAAAAGTTTCAGATTTTGCGAAAACTTCTTTTTTTCCTTTGTCGTAATCGGCGTTTAATTTAGCCATTCTGTCGGCGTAAGTTTTCAGCCAATTTCGGTCGGCAATTCCCAGATAAGCATCTTTTATCGTATTGGTAATCGTACTGAAAGCTGCTCCGCTTTGCTGATTGGTCAAAACCACAATTCCTAATTTCATGTCGGGAATCAACGTAAATTGAGTCACTGTTCCAATCAAACCTCCGGTGTGATAAACCTGTTTGTGACCTTTTACATCGGTTAAAAACCAACCCAATCCGTAACCGCCAAAATTAGAATCGTAGGAGTTTTTCAACGCAATAGGAGTTGAAATCTGCAAATTCCACAATTGTTGAATCTGTTTATCGGAAACCAATTTTTTTCCGTCTTTCGTGGTGAAACCGTTCATCAAAAATTCCGCCCAAGTCGTCATGTCTTTGATGTTGCTGATAATTCCACCCGCTGCGTTTGCCGTTTCATTCCAATCGTGAGGAACGGGAACCGCTTTTCCGTCAACAGGAGCGTGAGCTTCGATGATATTGGAAACGTTTGCATTTTTTGCGCGATTGTAACTTCCGAAACTTGAAGTCATTCCGACAGGTTTCATGATTTTTTGTTCGATAAATTCCGCCCAACTTAAACCCGAAATTCGGTGAATCACTTCTCCTGCAACGATGAACATGATATTATTGTAATCTAAAGTTGTTCGGAAAGGATTTTCAGGTTTCAAAAATCTCACATTATGAACGATGTCGTTCACCGTCAAACTTCCGCCTTCAGGAAAAAACATCAAATCTCCTTGTCCTAAACCAAGTCCGGCTCGGTGCGTAATTAAATCTTTCACCGTCACCTGTTGAGAAACATATGGGTCGTACATTTGAAATTCAGGAATAAATTTGGTCACTTTATCGTCCCAGTTCAGTTTTCCTTCATCCACCAAAATCGCTAAAGCGGTCGCTGTAAAACCTTTCGAGTTGGAAGCAATTCCCACCAAAGTATTTTCGTCCATTTTCTGTTTTGTGTTCATTGAACTTACGCCGAAACCTTTTGCATAAACCGTTTTTCCGTCTTTAATAATTCCAACAGAAATTCCTGGGACATCAAAAGTTTTCAATGTATTTTGAATAAGTTCGTCGAGTTTTTTTTCTTCGATTTGAGAAAAAGAAAGCAATGAGAACAGAACAAATAGTAAAGAAAATTTTAGTTTCATTGTGACAGTTTTGATTTTTTCAAAGATAGAGATTTTCTGTCTGAATTATAGAAATCTTTCCGTTCTCAACTTCCAATTTCCAACTTTTCCACGTAACTTTGTGAAAAGTAAAAAATTGAATGGAAACTAAAAAGGAATTTTTTCTCGAGTGCTACAAACTCGGCATCATCAAATTCGGAAGATTCACCTTGAAAAGCGGCATTGAAAGTCCATTTTATGTGGATTTGCGACCACTTGCTTCAGACCCAAAAATTTTGAAAAATTTGGCCAATTATCTTTTGGATATGCTTCCACTGGATAATTTCGATTTGATTTGCGGAGTTCCTTATGCGGCGCTTCCGATGGCGACTGCGATGTCTTTGGAAAGTTATATCCCATTGATTATGAAGCGGAAAGAAGCCAAACAACACGGCACGAAAAAATTGATTGAAGGTATTTTCACGAAAGGTCAAAACTGTCTTTTGGTGGAAGATGTCATCACTTCCGGGAAATCACTTTTAGAAACCATTCCCGAAATTGAAAACGAGGGAATCACCGTTTCCGACATTGTGGTTGTTCTCGACCGACAACAAGGCGGAAAAGAACTTTTGGAAAGCAAAGGTTACCATGTTCATACGCTTTTCACAATTTCTGAAGTGTGCAAAATGTTGAAGGAAGAAGGATTGTTGATGGATGATGAGATTGAAAGAATCAACGATTTTCTTGCAGGAAATGTGGTAAAATTCAAAGAAGAAAAAAGAATTTCCTACGAAGAAAAACTGAAGATTTGTGATCATTCTGTTGCTCAAAAATTGTTGAATATCGCTATCGAAAAACGTTCGAACCTCATCGTTTCTGCAGATGTTACGACTACCGCAGAATTATTAAATTTGGTTGAAAAAGTCGGCCCACACATCGTTGCACTGAAAACGCATATCGATATTATTTCTGATTTTGATGCCGATAAAACAATTTTACCGTTAAAAGATTTAGCTTCAAAGTACAATTTCCTTTTAATGGAAGACCGCAAATTTGCCGACATTGGAAACACGCAGGAACTACAGTTTTCGATGGGCGTTTTCAAAATTTCTAATTGGGCGGATTTTGTCACGGCACAAGTTATTGCAGGCTACGATTCACTCGATTGTTTCAGAAATGTGGGTGTTGTTGCGATTTTAAGCATGTCTTCCACAGGAACTTTGACCGATATGGAATACCGCGAACAAGCCGTAAAAATTGCAGTTTCCCATCCCAATGTTTTTGGCGGAGTGGCTCAAAATAAAATTCCAAACGAACTTTTATTGTTTACTCCGGGTGTGAATCTTGCCGATTCTGGCGATGGAAAAGGACAACAATACAACACGCCTGAACACGTTTTTACAAAATTAGAAACCGATTTCATCATCGTAGGACGCGGAATTTACAAATCTGATGATGCGGAAAAAGCAGCCTTAAACTACAAAATCGCAGGTTGGAATGCGTACGAACAGAGTCTTTAATTTTTGAAATAAAAACTGCCCCGAATGCACGAATATTTTATTTGTGCATTTTTGATTTAAACATTTTATAAAAGAATTCCTGTCGCTTCATGTCAAATTTAATCCTACTTTTCCTTTGTCTGTTTCTCGGAATATTTTTGAGAAAAACCAAAATTTTTCCAGAAAATGGACATTCGGCGTTGAATTCTTTTGTGGTGAATATTTCACTTTCAGCTCTTGCGCTTTACTACATTCCGAAAGTGGTGTTGAGTTACCAAATTATTTTTCCTGTCGCCATTGCGTGGATGAACATTATCTTGGCGATTTTGTTTTTCACTTTTTTAGGAAAGAAAATGAATTGGTCAAAAGGTTTGATTGGCGCATTGATTATGGGTGCAGGTTTTGGCAACACTTCATTCATCGGAATACCTGTCATTCAGGCGATTTATGGCGAAAGCGGAATTAAAACCGTGATGCTTGTTGACCAACCGGGAGGATTTGTCGCCCTTTCCACAGTTGGAATTGCGGTGGCGAATTTTTATTCAGGTGGACAAAGTTCAGTGTTGGAGATTTTTAAAAAAATTATTCGATTTCCTCCATTCATTGCTTTTAGCATCGCAGTTTTGTTGAATATTTTCAGTGTTTCCGTTCCAGTTGAATTGGATGAAGTTTTCTCAAAACTTGGTGCGACAACGGTTCCGCTTGCACTGGTTTCTGTGGGAAGTCAGCTTCGTTGGCAAAAATTAGATTCAGATTCTAAACCTCTTTTTTGGGGACTTTTATTTAAACTGATTCTGTTTCCTGCATTTGTTTTTGTTCTTTATTTCATCATTCTAAAACAGCGCGGAGAAATGATTGAAATTTCCTTTTTGGAATCCGCAATGGCTCCGATGATTACCGCCATCATTATTGCAATTGACCACCAACTTTCGCCAAAAGTTTCAAACCTTATGATTGGTATTGGGATTCCGCTTTCCTTTGTTACTTTGGCGATTTGGTATTTCGTTTTGAAATATACTTTTGGAGTTTAGGGGATTCGGACACGGAAATGAAAGTAAACACCAATCTAAATTTGAATAATTTGCATTAATATTTTAACTTCAAAACTTCTGTCACAGAATACTTTTTTTAACGCAAAGATTATTATTAATCCTTCACTTTTTTAAGGATGCAAAGTTTATCCCCAAGTTTCGGGATTGATTAAGCGAATGTTTAGGGAAATGTTCAAAGCAGGCTTGATCAGTGAATTGATTCGAATCTTTGCGTTGTTCTTTAGTGCAAAATAAACTTACCATACATCAATGTAGCTCACTTTTTAAGGCACTATCTTTGTTCCAATAAATCAAATCAGTATTATGAAAAATATGAAAGTGGATATTTGGAGCGACATTCGCTGTCCGTTTTGCTATGTCGGAAAAAGAAAGTTTGAAAAAGCGTTGGAACAATTTCCCAGTGCAAAAAATATTGAGGTGAATTGGCACAGTTTTCAACTCGATCCTGATTTAAAGACCGATGCAGACAGAGATAATTACGAATACCTCGCTTCACGAAAAGGAATTTCGGTAGAAGAAGCCAAAATCCTTCACGGTCACGCGAAAAATGCAGGTCAAGAAGCGGGAATCGATTTTAATTTTGACGAATCGAAAGTGGCAAATTCGTTCAGAGGACATCTTCTCATTCAGTTGGCGAAAACTAAAAATCTAGCCAACGAAATCGAGGAAAAACTTTTTGAAGCACAATTTGAAAATGGTCAAAATATTGACGATGAAGCGACTTTAATTAAAATCGGAAAATCGGTTGGATTAAGTGAAGATGAAATAAAAGATGCTTTAAAATCTGATGAAATGGCGTATAAAGTTAATGAAGACCTTCAAATTGCGCGACAACTTGGAATAAATGCGGTTCCGTTTTTCGTTTTTAATGACAAATATGGCGTTTCTGGTGCACAACAACCTGAACTTTTCCTGGAAGTCCTGAATAAATCCTGGGAAGAATTTTCTTCCGGCGACAACGGCTTGCAAATCATCAATTCGGGAGAAAGTTGCGATATAGATGGAAACTGCAATTAAAAAAGTAAATCGTCAAATCGTTTCGCTGTCAATAGACAATAAATCAAATTTAAATCAACCAAAATAAAATCATTATGAAAAAATTACTTTCAATCATCACTGTTTTAGTGTTTTCAATTTCAATGTTCGGACAGATTGTTCTAAAGAGCGATCCTGCTCATTCCAGAATTCAATTTGCGGTCATTCACCTCGGAATCAATGATATTACGGGAAATTTCAACAAGGCATCATTAACGATTAACGCCAACGAAAAAAGTTTTGCGAAATCTACTCTTACATTTTCTGCCGATATCAATTCCATCAACACGGATATTGAACAACGCGACACCCACCTGAAAAGTCCTGATTTCTTTGACGCAGAAAAATATCCAACCTTGGATTTCACCAGTACTTCCCTCACCAAAACTAAAAACAATTACTACACTTTGAAGGGAAATCTCACCATGCACGGAATTACAAAACCGGTGACTTTAACCTTGGTTTACAGAGGAAATACCATTAACGCAATGAACAAGAAAAAAACCTACGGTTATCAAGTTTACGGAACTTTGAAGAGATCCGACTTCGGAATTGGCCCAAAATTTCCTGCACCGATGATCAGTGATTTGGTAAGAATAAAAGGAGATTTTGAATTGACTGCTGAATAAAAAATTAGTTTTAAAAACAGCAAAGCGGAAAATCGGGTGACCCCATTTTCCGCTTTTTTTATTTCAATTTTTGAAATCTTTTAATGGAAGTAGGTTTAAAAATATACTTCGCAGTCACGGTTTGGGGTGCATTGACATCCAGTTCGTACCAAGGCGAAAGTTTTGCGTCGGGATTTCGCAAAATATGGATGTCTTGTGCAGGCATAAAACTTTCCGCTAAAAGATAGAGCCTTTTTCCTGCATTATTTCTCGCCACGCCCACAATAATTACGGAATGGCCGGGACTTCCTGGTTTTATCAGATAATCTCCCGATTTAATTTCAGAATTTTTCAACACCGGTACCGATTCTCTGTCCAAAGAAATGGTTCCCGCATACCGGAAAATAATGTTCAGATATTCGCGGAAAGTCTCGTAAGAATCGTCCACTTTTCCCGTTTTTATAAACCTTACCCGTTTTCCAACTTCTTTTGTCCGGGTTCCGTTTTTGTAATCGTTCCATGAAAAAAATTGCCCGCTCGTTAATTCGAAACCAATTTCATCAAAGCGTTTTTTTGACCAAAGATATTCCCCGTACAATCTCATCCATGCATCGGCACATTGCTGCAAATCTTTATCGCCCACATCAATTTTCAAAATCGCAACGTGGTTATTTTGTCTCGGTATGGGAACTGCCTTGAAATCACGCACCGGGAAATTCGGCGGATGCAGCGGAAAATAATTGAGGTATTCGCTAAAACTTCCCGCTTCTTCTTTTATCCAAACATAACCTTTGGGCGGCGTAAAACGAGTGCGAATCGTTGCTTTACTTTCATCGATGATTAAAGGCACCGTAGTTTCAATCACTTGGGAAAAAGTTTGCTGAACACCAAGGATCAAAAACAGAAAAGCAATATGGAACCCTTTAAACAATATGGAAAGTTTTACCAAAAATAAATAAATCTGAACAAAGTTTGAGGTTATAATTGATTAAGGTCAAAAAAACGGCTTCTTACCGAACCTCATCCAGGTGGATTTTCCCTTTAAAATTTTAAGAAAAACACCATCAGTTTTATAAAAACATCATTATATTTGAGAATTGCTTTATAATGAAAAGATTTTTGTGCGGATTTTTATTGGTGTTCGGTTTTGTTGCTGTTTTTGGCCAACAGGACAGTGTTTACATCGCTGCAAGAATCGTTGAAAATGATAGGCAGGTTTCCGTAAATGAGGAGATTACCTATTTCAACAACACCAATTCAAGTTTAGAAAAAATCAAACTTCTCAATTGGATTTCCGCCTACAGGAACCGAAACACTCCCCTTCTAAAAAGAAAATTGGAAGACCGAAAGAGCGAACTTTACTTCGCAAAATCTAGCGAATTAGGAAGTGTAGAAAATTTTAAGGCGAAAATTGATAATAAAGAGATTTCTGGAGTTAACGAGTCCGGTGAAAATATTTACCTTACACTTGCCGAAAAATTAGAGCCAGGAAAAAGCGTAAAAATTTCGTTGGAATATACACTGAATTTGCCATCAGAAAAATTTACGAATTACGGAACGGATGGAAAAAAATTCAAACTTAAGTACTTCTTCATCGTTCCCGATGGTTTTGAAAACGAGAACCAGCCCGAAAGAAATTTTATTGATATTGAGGAAAATCAAAGCCCCGGAATTTTCTGGACGGTGAATCTGGATGTTCCCGCAAACTGGTTTTCAAAGAGCAATCTGAAAGAAATTCAGCCCAATTATTTTCAGGGAAATCTAAATAACGATCCAGAGTTTTTAATTACTGAAAACAAATTTGACAGCATTGCCACTACTGTTGATGCACAAAATATCCAAATTGATTTCGGTTATCTCTTAACCCCAGCTGAAAGACAGAATCTGGAATTTTATCTACCGCTGCAACTTAATTTCATCAAGAGCAAAATAGGATTTCTGCCCTCAAAAATCCTGATCAGCGAAAAATTTAAAAATACGGAAAACTTTACCGGAACGGACGATATTAAATTCTGGAAATTCCGTTGGCAACTTTTTGATGACGCAAAAAAGATTGATTTGAACTATTTCAGCATTTTGGCTAAAAATATTGTATCGCAGTCAACTATTTTTGAGAAAAACGCTGATCATTGGATGATGAACGGACTAAAAACCTACCTCGAAATTCAGTACCTGGACCGATACTATAAAGACGAGAAACTGTTGGGCGAACTTCCCGACAATGCAAAAATTTTTGGGTTGAAACCGCTGAAAATGTTTCACGCCTCCAGACTGAAACTTTCAGAGCGTTATGGTTTGGCCTATCAATACATCATGACGCAGAATTTGGATCAAAAAATAGCTGAACCTTTTGAGAAGTTGAGTAATTATAACGCCTCTGCAATCAGTTATTTTGAAATGGGAAGTCTAATTTCCTTTATCGCCGAAAAAATGGGTAAAGAAATTTTTGATGATTTTATGAAATCTTATCTAAAGAAAAATGCCACAAAGCCGATCAACACTAAAGAGTTTTTGGATGAGTTGGTTTTAGCTTCAGGCTATTCTTCGGAATTTTTAGAGCGGTTTATCCAGCAAAAAAACCGCACGAATTTCAGTTTAAAACGTTACAAAAAATGGGGAGACGAATTTCAAATCAAGGTGAAAAAAAATACGGTTCAGCAAATTCCCTTTAAAGTGGAAACCGAAAATAAAAAGGGAGAAAAGAAGGAATTCTGGTTCGATACCGACGATTCTATGGAGCCTAAACCATACAACATCCCGCAATCTGATGCCGATAAAATTGTAGTAAACAGCGAATATATCTTTCCAGAAAATAATTTCAGAGATAATTATCGCTACACGAAAGGATTTTTCGCCAATCAGAAGAAGATACGTTTTAAACTTTTCAAGGACATTCCCAATCCCGAATACAACGAGATTTATCTGAATCCGAGAACGAATTTCAATGCCTACGACAAAGTTTTGTTTGGTCTTAATTTTAAAAATTCTTCACTTTTTGAAAGGAAATTTAAGTATTCAATTACGCCCTATTTTAGTTCAGGTACAGGAAAACTTACCGGTTCCGGTGGTGTTTCGTACTCGTTCTTACCTGCTGAAAGTTTTTACAGAAGTTTGGATTTGGGAGTATCCGGATCCTATTTTCATTACGATTATGATTTAACCTATCGCAAATTCTCGGCATTTGCAAGCATGAGTTTTGCGAAAAATCCCAGAAGTGATACCAGCAGAAGCGTGGGAATTTCCTACAATTTCTTCGACAAAGATTTGAATCCGGAAATGATTCGCAATAACGAATACGCAAAGTACAATCTGTGGAGCATTGGTTACGGTTATTCGAACCGGCAGATCATCCACGAAAAATATTTCAGCACGAATCTTCAGTTGATGGAGGATTTCCAGAAAATTTCAGCAGAGGCGTTTTACCGTTGGGAATACGCGAAGGACAAGAAAGTAAGTTTCAGGATTTTTGGGGGCTATTTTATCTCTAATCAAACGAAAAACAACCTTTTCGATTACGGAATTTCACGCACATCGAATTACAGTTTTTCTTACGGATTATTGGGACAAAGTGCCACTTCCGGAATTCTTGCACAACAGCTGATCATTACGGATGGTGGTTTTAAATCCTTTATCGGAACTACCGCAAATCGATGGATTACCGCATTCAATGTAGATTCTCACGTTTGGAAATGGTTTAATATTTATGCGGATGCGGGAATCTATAAAAATGCAGGTCGTGATTCTCAATTCATTTGGGATTCTGGCGTGAAAGTGAAGGTCATTCCTGATTTTTTGGAAGTTTATTTCCCGATACAAAGTTCGCTCGGTTTTGAGCCTTCTTTTAAAGATTATGGGAAGAGAATACGTTTTACTTTGGTACTGAATTTCTCTGCCGTAACCAATTATTTTAGGAGAGGATGGTTTTAAGAAGCTGGATGTTGGGTGATTGATTCCAATATCAACAAAAAAGCCGCTTTAGAAAAAAGCGGCTTTCAAAATATTTATAAAAAATATTAGTTTTTGATTACTTTTCTGCTCACTTTCGCAGAACCGTTATCTACAGTAACGATATAAGTTCCTTTCGCCATTGAAGAAGTGTTGATTGCTTCACCATTGCTCACTCTGTTTGAGCTTACCAATCTTCCTTCAGCTGAATAAATATTTACCGTAGCTCTTTCTGGAAGCATTACTCTCAACTCGTTCCCAACGATGGTGTTCATTTTTACGGCTTTGTCGAACGACTTTACATCAGTAACAGCCATAGTAGATTTGTCTGCAAAAAGTACATCATCAACATAAATCACTCCACCATTGTTAGTTGCGCTTTCACCATAAACTCTTAAACCTGGTCTTGCAACGGTTGCTCCTGCATTTGGCATAGCTTCCGCAGTGAAAAATTTCCACTCTGGAGAGTCTACAGAAAAATCTGCAGCCTGCATAGCGTTACCACCTGTATCTGCTGTATTTCTAAATTGATTCCAGTACTTAAATTTCGCATTTGGAGTATTGTCTAAATACCATCCTGAAAACACGTAAGTTTTAGTAAGATCTACAGGAATATCGGTAGTTGGACTGATTGTTCTGTTACCTGATGCAGAAGCTGGAGCAGTAATTCCAACTGCAAAAGTTCCACTATGTGCATTTGCACCAGTACCCTGAACAATTGTAGTACCTGTAACGTACCAACCATCTGGAGCCGTACCAGTCCAAGCCTCAAATCCTGGATTTGGCATTAAATTTTGTGCAGATACTGCTGCAACGGCTGTAATTCCTAAAATTGTAAAGATTTTTTTCATAATAAATTGATTTTAATTATATTAAAAAATGAGAACACAAATTTACAAAAAAATACTTCCCAAAAGAGAAGTATTTAAAATTTAACAATTTATTAAAATTATTTTTTGATAATCTTTTCAGATACTGCTTTTCCGTTTACAGTTCCTGTTACGATGTACATTCCTTTTGCTAAATCTGCAACATTTAAAGAAGTGTTTTCGTTTACAGAAGCAGATTTTACAACTTGTCCGTTCATGTTCAAAACTTTCACATCAGCTTTTGCAGAGAATAAAATATTGTTGTCAACAACGGTATTTTTCACCAAGTTTACTTTTGCAGCGTTTACGTTTCCTACTGCCATTGAAGAGGTTGGTCTATAAGTAACGGTGAAAGAAGGAATACGCAACTGAATGTTACTTGTCCCACCAAGATGGGCATTTTTGAAAGTTAATGTACTTGCTGCAGCAATTCCAGAAAGTGTGTAATCGTTTGTGCTTTTTGGAATGGTTGCAAAAGCGCCACCATCAACGCTGTAAGTTACAGTTGGGTTATAGGTTGCTACCGCTGTAAAAGACAATCCAGTAATCTCATAACCTGTTGCTACTGAAATTGTGAAAGAATTACCGTCTCCTGTCGCTCTGTCCGAATAGATTCGAACAGCTGCAGGAGCAGCGGTATAAAATGTTGGAGACTGTGCAGAAGTTCCTTTAGCTGTCACAAAAGTAAGGTTTGAATCAATTGTTCCAGACAATACTTCCGATGCATTTGCTCCAGAAAAAGTGTACGTTGCCGTCGTTTGCGCATTAACTGTTGCAGCCAAAACTACCGCTGCGAATAATGAATAAAGTTTTTTCATTGTTTTAAAAATTTAATTATTAATAATTTATGGCCCCAAAATACAACGTTTTTTATTAATGTCATAATTATAAGGTTAAATAATTGTTAAGACTTCAATAACAATTTTAAAAGCAGTTTTTCGTTACTTTTACACAACGGTTTTGCAGAGATTTTGGCTAAAAAAATATTTTCTTTTTTCTTTATCTTTTCAGTATTAAGCTTGATTAATGCCCAAATTTTCACGTGGAAAAATCCAAACATTCCCGAAGATTCGGTTAAAAGAGACTCAGTCATCGCTGCAAAAATAAATAAAGATGTTTTCTCGAAAGATACGCTCGACTTTATCCGAACTCAAAATAAAGTTATTTTGGATGAAGGCGTTTTGGTGAAAAATACCCGTTCCAATATTTTAGGAGATTTGAACTCGAAAGGTTCGATCATTCGTGGAATTACTTTCGGGAATAATCAAGGACAAAGCGTGCAAAGCTCGATGGATTTGCAGATTACGGGTAAACTTTCGAAGGATGTTTCCGTTTTGGCGAGCATTTCAGACCACAATCTCCCGATTCAAGCCGATGGTTACACGCAGACTTTGGAAGAATTCGACAAAATTTATATCCAGCTTAATATTAAAGACAAATCAATCCTAAGAGCCGGACATTTGGATTTGCTGGATGAAAAAACCTATTTCGGCCGATTCCAACGACGAAGCATGGGTTTGGAATTTGAAACCCAATTTGGGAACATTAACAAAACTTTCGTGGATGTTTCCGCCGGAGTTGCGAGAAGTGAATTTCACAGAACTCGTTTTCAGGGCGTGGAAGGAAATCAAGGACCGTATCGATTGAATGGAAAAAACGGCGAACAATTCATCACGATTATTTCTGGCTCTGAACAGGTTTTTATTGATGGAATATTAATGAAGCGTGGCGAAAACCAAGATTATGTCATCAATTACAACACAGGAGAAATTACTTTCACGAGTTATCGGCCTATTTTTAAACAAAATTTCATCACCATTTCCTATAATTATACCAACCGAAATTACAACCGATTTTTAGTAACGGGCGGAATTCGACATGAAAGGGAAAAAGCCAAATTCGGGTTCAATTGGTTTATGGAAAACGATAATAAAAATGCCCCGCTTTCCTTAAATCTTTCCAAAGAAGACGAACAGATTTTAGCCAATGCAGGAAACAATCCCGATTTAATGTATGCACCTTCAGGAACGGTTTCGGAGTACGATGTCAACAAAATACTTTATCAATTAATTCAAAATCCGAACGGAAATTATTATGAATTTTCTACCGATCAAACTCAAACCCTTTATCAGGTTGCGTTTACCTATTTTGGGCAGAATTTGGGAGATTACAGTCTGAAACAAACTACCAATAACGGTCGGGTTTTCGAATATGTGGGAAACAATCTCGGCGATTACAAAGCCGTGCGAAAATTACCCGCTCCACAAAAATCTCAGGTTTTTTCTGCAAACACGGAAATTCTTTTAAATGAGGGAAAAATCGGGGCGGATTTTTCATTGAGCAATTTCGATGTGAACTTATTTTCTTCAAAAGATGCCAATCAAAATATCGGTTATGCAGGAAGAATTTTCGGGAATAAAACGTTTACCAAAAACAATTGGAAAGGAACGCCGAGTTTTGAATTTCAGCACATCAATTCGCAGTTTCATATTCTCGACAGAATTAATGACGTTGAGTTTTCAAGGGATTTTAATTTAAACTCGGAGTTCAATAAAATCACCCAAAACCGTTTGATTTTTAGCTTTTTAAATCAATGGAAAAATCTTTCATTTTTAAACTACCGAATCAATTATTTGGACGAAAAAGATTCCTATAAAGGAATTAAAAACGATTTGGATTTTGGTTGGATAAAAGGGAAATTCAACACCAAAGGAAATTTCTCCTACCTCGACACCAAAGCAACTTTGCAAAACACCAAATTCGTTCGTGGCGGAATTATCGCTGAAAGAATCGGCGAAAAAGGAAGTTGGGCAATCGGCGGAAGTGTGGAACACAACCTGAAAAACTTCAATCAAAGCAATCAACTCGACGTTTCAAGTTACAGCTGGAAAGAAATTTTTGTACAGAAAAAAATCGGCGATTCGGCACGAACAAAACTTTTAACTAAAATGTATTTCCGTGATAATGATTCCGTCAGAAACAATTCTTTGGAAAACATGAACAAAATTTTGGGTTTAATGGCGGAAAGTCAAATCATCAAAACCGAAAAAACCACATTGAATGCGTTGATTCATTATCGAAAATTCTTTTATCAAGAACAAAATTTTGCCAACAAGTTCAATCAGGATTTTGTGGTGGGAAATATTTTATACAATCAGCAACTTTTCAGAAACGGAATGCGTTTGCAGGCATTTTACGAACTCGGAAACGGGCAGGAAGCACAACGGGAATTTCAATACATCAAAGTTACCGACGGACAGGGAATTTACAAGTGGACCGACTACAACGGCGACGGAATTCAACAACTCGACGAATTTGAAATTGCGGAATATGCCGATTTGGCGCAGTACATCAGAGTTTACACCAACACGGTGAATTACATTCCTTCCAATAAAAATAAAATGCAGTTGGCTTTGTTTGTGAATCCATCGGTGGTTTTCAATTCTGAAAATAAATTTTTAAAACGTTGGAACTTAAATATTTCTTTGAATTCGCAAAATTCTTTCTACAAAAAAGAAAAAGTTTTGGTTTTGAATCCATTCGAGAAAAATGAAGACCAAATCCTGAAAAATCAAAATATTTTGGCTTCGGCGCAATTCAATCCTACCGACAAATCGGGTTGGAACGGAAGTTACCGTTTCATTAAAAATGACAATTTGATTAATGCCAACTTTAGTAATGAAGAACGTTCGCAAACTTCAAATTTCCTAAACATCGGATATTGGTTCAATAAAGATTTCAGGTTGGATTGGGAAAATTCAGTTCATCATATTTCCAATTCGTCGCAACTTTTCAAGACGAGAGATTATCTTTTAAATAATTTTGAAACGAAGCCGAAAGCGACTTATAAATTGACGGAAACCATCCAAGCTGAGTTATCTTCTGCGTTAAGGCAAAAGAAAAGAACAGACGGAGAAGAATTTTTGAAAACCTTCGATTTAACGGGAAGTTTGCAGTGGGACAGAAAGAAAACCTCAGTTCGCGGAAGTTTCTCGTTCATCAACAATAATTTCACAGGGAACAATTTTTCTTTGGTCGGAAATCAAATGTTGGACGGATTAAAGCCGGGAAAAAACCAGGTTTGGAGCGTTTTCTTTCAACAGGCGATCAGTTCGTTGATTCAGTTGAATGTGAATTATGAAGGTAGGAATTCTGGGGAAAGAACGATCCATATTGGTTCGATGCAGGTGAAGGCGTCTTTTTAATTGACCAAGCTTCGCTGTCGATTCAACTGCGTCGGTGAACGGTGAATTTTCTTCGCAGAAATGGTGAATTTTTAGCAATTCAAAGACATTTAATGAATTTGAAATTCACTCTGAAAGAAATTCACTCTGAAAGAAATTAACTCCGAAAGAAATTCACTCTGAAAGAAATTCACTGCGAAGGCAAATCACCTCAACTCAATCCTCATAAACCACATATTTCGCACGAATTTTCTGAAATTTCTCCAAATCGCTTTTCCAAGATTCTTTAATTTCCTTCTCAGATTTTCCCGCAATGATTTGTTTCCTCAACTCATCGGTTCCAGCCAATTTATCGAAGAATAAATTTTTCAGGAAGAAATCCTGTTGCGAATTTTTATAGTTTTTATAAGCATTTAGAAGCCAATCTAAATTGAGCTCTCTTAAATCATTGGGATAATTTGAAAGGTTTTCTCCGTAGCAAAGTTTTCCATTTAAGAAAGGATCTTTCGCTCCGGAAGTTGGTTTTGGCGTAAATTGATAGGGCAAGTTTTTCGTCCAGGGCGAACCATAAATCTGAAAAGGTAAAGTGGTTCCCCTTCCAACAGAAACTTGAGTTCCCTCAAAAAAACACAAACTCGGATAGAGCTTGATTGCCTTATCATTCGGCAAGTTCGGCGACGGTTTATCGTAAATTTCGTAACGCTGTTTTTTGTGATATCCCTGCATCGGAATCAAGGTATATTTTGCTTGTACTCCGTTCTTCAGCCACTTTTCGCCATTCACCATTTTTCCGTATTCACCAATCGTCAAACCGTAAACTATTGGAACATTGTGCATTCCCACGAAACTTTTCCATTGGTCTTTCAAAACCGGACCGTCAATATAACCGTCGTGTGGATTTGGTCGGTCCAGAACGATGACGTCCACGTTATTTTCCGCTCCGGCTTCCATTACATAAGTCAAAGTCGAAATATAGGTGTAAAACCGAACTCCAACATCTTGAATATCAAACAAAACCAAATCAATTCCTTTTAATTGTTCGGAAGTTGGCTTTTTATTACTCCCATAAAGGGAAACAATCGGAATTCCGGTTTTAGCATCTACTCCGTTTTTCACGTGTTCACCTGCATCTGCATCGCCACGAAAACCGTGTTCAGGAGCGAAAATCGTTTTGATTTTAATATTGTTTTTCACCAAAAAATCCACCAGAAATGTTTTGTCTTTCAGCAATCCGGTTTGATTGGTGACAACCGCGATGGTTTTGTTTTCAAGAAAGGGAAGATACAATTCAGGGCGATCTGCACCTGTGTTAAAACAGTTTTTATCGGTGTTTTGTGCAAAATTTGGTTGGCAAAAACCGAAATAAATGAGGACAATCAGAAATAAATCTTTAATTTTGAGGGCTAAATTCATCCGCTTGAAGTTTCCGTTATATTTTTCTAAAAAAATTGCTTTTTCCAAAGATAACAAAAATAATCTTTCACGGATTATTGTCTTTATTGGTCGGCTTTCCGTAGCTTTAGGAGTGATTGTTTCTTTAATTACGGTTTCTACAGGATTGGGTTCGAAACGGGCGATTAAAGAGCGAATGGCGGATTTTTCGGGACATATTTCCATTAAATCCAAACAGTCGAACAATTCTTATAACTCCTCACCTTTAAGTACGGAAGCACTTCAAATTCAAAAAATCAAGGAGTTACCGGATGTGGCAAATATGCAGAAATACGTTTCCGCAAGTGGAATTCTGCGTAACGAACATAATTTTGCCGGAATTATCTTTAAAGGAATTGGCCCCGATTTTGACCATGAAAGGTTTAAAAAATTTTTGATTGAAGGTAAAACTCCAATAGTAAATGAAGATGTTTTCAACAACGGAATTGCCATTTCGCAAAAGTTAGCGTCTGATCTTCATTTGAATTTGAAAGACAGCATTGTCGCCATTTTTTCCAAAGAAAACCAAAGTCCGCTCTATAGAAAATTTCAGGTTGTTGGAATTTACAAAACAGATATCAAAATGATTGACGAACTTTTCGTCATCGGCGGAATCAATCATGCTAGAAAAATACAGGGTTTTCAAGGAAAGGAAATAGGCGGAATCGATGTTTTTCTAAAAAATATTAATGACATTGATGAAGACGCACCACTTGTGGACAAATTGGTGGGCTATAAAAATTATACCGTAAAAGCAACTGATGAATATCCGCAAATCATGGATTTCATTGCGATTTTCGACACCAATATTGCGTTGATCATCATCATTATGCTTGTTGTGGTAATTATTAATATTGTGATGGTTTTGCTGATTTTGATTATCGAGCGAACCAATTCCATCGGAATGCTGAAAACTTTGGGCGCAAGTAACGGACAAATCCGGACCATTTTCATCAATTACACTTTGCTGATCATGATTCCGGGATTGGTTTTCGGAAATCTGATCGGACTTGGATTCCTGCTGATTCAAAAATATTTCGGCATCATCAAATTAAATCCCGAGAATTACTATTTGAGTGTAGTTCCCGTAGATTTGAACCCCATATTCACGATTGCCATTTCTCTGGGAATCCTCATCGTTTCTGCTGTCGCACTGATTCTGCCAAGTTATCTGATCAGCAAGATTTCTCCGGTGAAGGCGATTAAGTATAATTAAATTTTTGGTGCATGGTGCAATTGGTGCAGGTTGCAGATTGTTGCATTATTGCGATTCTTGTAGGGACAGATCGTGATCTGTCCAAAAAACACAGGTTTTTTCTGCGCACAACAATTCCCTTCGAAAGACAAAATTCCTTAACTTCTAGCCCCGATGTTCTATGTTAATCTGCAAATTTTTCAGGTTAAAATTTTTAATTTATTTTGAAAATCCTGTTGAAAAGCTGTTTTGTTTTTTACTACGCTGAAGCATATTCGTAGAAGTTTGTTGCA